>LUMT01000004.1_pt1 | contig 287678 bp, 294 predicted proteins | sample 729741 | NCBI WGS metagenome assembly LUMT01 (sample SAMN03860299, study PRJNA289734) | marine metagenome | biome: seawater column; feature: ocean; material: water; isolation source: Red Sea water column Station 192 - depth 50m | place: Saudi Arabia: Red Sea | collected 2011-10-15 | depth 50 m
AGGTCGAGCTCGCGCAGCGTCCAGCGGCGGAAATTGGCGATCACCTGCCGCGGCCGCAGCCGTGCGGCTTCGCCGCCCAGTGCCTCGAGGTGCGCGGCCGCCCATTCATAGGTTTCGATGTCGCGCGCGAACTGCTTGTCGATGCCGGGGCGGCGAACCTTGACCGCGACCTGCCGGCCGTCGGTGGTCACCGCGCGGTGAACCTGCGCGATCGAGGCCGAGCCGACGGGTTCGGGATCGAATTCGCTGTACAGGCTTTTGAGCGGTGCCTCGAACGTCGCCTCGATCTCGGCACGGATGCGGGCAAAGGTCACGGGCGCGAGCGCGTCCTGCAGGGTCAGCAGGTTGCGCGCCGCCTCTTCGCCGACCAGATCGGGACGCGTCGCGAGCGTCTGGCCCAGCTTGACCGCCGCCGGCCCGATCGCCTGGAAGGCGGCGGCATAATCGGGCACCTTGGGCTGGATCGTGCCAAGCCGTGCGATGCGGCACAGCCGCTTGACCCCCGGCGGCGTCTGCGGCGCGGTCTCGATCCCGCGCAGCGCGCCGTGGCGCGCCAGGATGCGGCCCCACTTCAGCAGGCGGGCAATATGGGTGACGGGTCGGGTCACCTTGGCTCCCCTCCCGCTTGCGGGAGGGGGTGGGCCAGCAACGGCGACGTTGCCCACCCCGCTGCGACTAGCCAGTAAGCTGGCAAGTCTCGCCGCCCCTCCCGCGAGCGGGAGGGGGTAGTTTCGCTCACCGATCTCACGCTTTCCACCCGCTATGGATCGCGACCAGTCCGCCCAGAATCGGTTCGACTTTCACCGCGGTAAAGCCCGCATCGCGAATCATCTGCGCAAAACGCGGCATCGGCGGGAAGCGGCGGATCGATTCGATCAGATAGCGATAGCTGTCTTCATCGTCGGCGATCAGCTTGCCGAGCTTGGGCACCAGATGGTGCGAATAGGCGTCATAGACCTGCGCAAAGCCGGGCCATTCGTTGGTCGAAAATTCGAGGCAGAAAAAGCGCCCGCCATAGCGCAGAACGCGGTGCGCCTCTTTCAGCGCGGTGGAAATGTCGGTCACGTTGCGGATGCCGAAGGCGATCGTATAGGCGTCGAAAAACTGGTCGGGAAAGCTCAGCTTTTCGGCATTTTGTTCGGACCATACCAGCGTGTCGATGCCGCGCTCCGCCGCGCGTTCCATGCCGACGCCCAGCATGTCGGGATTGATATCGGCGACCGTGATGCTCGCGCCCGACGGCTCCATGCGAAAGGCAATGTCGCCCGTGCCGCCCGCCATGTCGAGGATCGCTTCGCCCGCGCGCGGCTTGACGCGCCGGACAAAACGGTCCTTCCACAGCCGGTGCATCCCGCCCGACATCGCGTCGTTCATGATGTCATATTTGCGCGCAACGCGGCTGAACACCTCGCCGACCATCGCGGTCTTCGCGGTCGCCGGGACCTGTTCATAGCCGAAGCTGACGGTGTCGGGGGTGGTCATCGGGTGCGCGCCTTTGCGGGGAAAGCCTGTTTCAGCAGCGCCTTTAGCCGGGCCTTGCCGCGCGCGCAAATGCCAGATACCGCTGGCGCGAAATGCCCGAGCTTCCCGAAGTCGAAACCACCGTGCGCGGCCTCGCGCCCTTTCTCGAGGGGCAGCGGCTCGTCACGGTCAGCACCTTCCGCCCCGATCTGCGGCGCCCCTTTCCCGCCGACCTTGCGCAGCGGCTGACCGGGGCGACGGTTACCCATCTCGCGCGGCGCGCCAAATATGGCATCGTCTCGACCGACCGCGACGACCATATGATCTTCCATCTCGGCATGTCGGGGCGGTGGCGCACCGAGGGCGGCGAGGCGGGCAAGCACGATCATCTGCTGCTCGAAACCGGCGCCGGACACCGCCTGTTCCTCCATGATCCGCGGCGGTTCGGGTCGGTCGATCTTGTGAATGGCGACCCGCTCGCGATCTTTCCAGCCTTCGTCACGCTGGGGCCGGAGCCGCTGTCGGACGATTTCGACGCCGCCTATCTGGCCAGCGCGCTCGCCGGCCGTCGCGCGCCGATCAAGGCGATGCTGCTCGACCAGACGATCGTCGCGGGACTCGGCAACATCTATGTGTGCGAGGCGCTCAACATGGCGCGAATCGCGCCGACCCGCGCCGCGGCCGACGTGTCGCGGGCAAAGCTCGGCGCACTGGTGCCGGCGATCAAGGCGGTGCTGGCGGCGGCGATCGCTGCCGGCGGTTCGACCTTGCGCGATTTCCTCAGTCCCGAAGGCGACCTCGGCTATTTCGCCAAGGATTGGCGCGTCTATGGCCGCGAGGGCGAGCGCTGCGAATGCGGCGGCACGATCGTGCGGATCGTCCAGTCGGGGCGGTCCACCTTCTATTGCCCCAAATGCCAGCGGTGAGCGTGATCGGATGCCGCTTTTCCAGCGAAAAGCGTTGACCTTCGGAGACATGCTGGCTATGGGCCCACCCTTCGAGCAGGGTCCGGTCAACCGGAACCGGCCGCATCCGGACATTGATTCGCCGTCCACGCGCGATTCGGCTGCTCCGCTGCTGCTGTGCTCCGACCGTTGAACCGATTGGATATTTTGAGGAACTTATGGCCAATACGCCGCAGGCAAAAAAGCGCATCCGTCGCAACAGCGCGCGCACGCTGATCAACAAGAATCGCGTGTCGCGCATCCGCACGCTCGTGAAGAAGGTCGAAAACGCGGTTGCCGCCGGCGACAAGGCCGCCGCGACTGCAGCGCTCGCAGCGGCGCAGCCCGAAATGGCGCGCGGCGTTGCCAAGGGCGTCCTCCACAAGAACACGGTTGCGCGCAAATATTCGCGCCTGACCAAGAGCGTGAACGCGATCGCCTGATCCGCGCACGCCGCACCGTCCCGAAAGGGCACAAAAAAGGACCCGCCGGCCAAGCGCCCGCGGGTCCTTTTTTGTTACAGCGCGATGGCAAAGCTGTTGCAGCGCGGTAAGTGACGGATTTATCGCGATTCGTTTACCATGACGTTTTCACGTCGAATTAAACATCTGAAAAATATAGGAAATATTGCCCTCCAACGCGTTTCCGCGCCCCCTTGCGAGTCAAGAATTTTATTTCAGATTTTTTACGCTCCGCACCCTTGATCGACTCGTCTCCCCCTGCCTAGAAAAAGGCGTCGTTGGCCTTCGCCGGCGGCCGCCACATCGACATGATTCGGAAAGCTTCGGGCTGCGCGCCCGGGACAGGATGCTTGCGCCCCGGCGTGGGCGCCCGGATCGGCATGTGGTGGGCTGCGGGGCGATCGGGCCGCCGTGGGGGCATATCGGGGGCATGGATTGTGGTGCAAAGCGGGGACAGGCGTGACGACAAAGCAGGCATGGAAGCGATGAATGCCGATGCCGCGACGCTTTGGCCGCGCGTGGCCGAAGGGCTGCGCCGCGATCTGGGCGCGCGCACCTTCGACCATTGGCTGAAGCCCGTCCGTTTCGCCGAATATTGCACCCTGTCGGGCGTCGTGACGCTGGAAACCGCGAGCCGCTTTTCCGCCAACTGGATCAACGAACGATTCGGCGAACGCCTCGAACTGGCGTGGCGCCAACTGCTGCCCGCGGTGCGCAGCGTGTCGGTGCGCGGCGGAGTCGCCGCTGCCGAGCGGGCGACCGTGCTCGCCTCGGCGCCGCTGCCGAGCTTCGAGGCGTCAGCGCCGGCTGCCGTGCCCGCCGCCAATCCCGCGCTGCTCGGCTTCGATCCGCGGCTCTGTTTCGATCGCTTCGTCGTCGCGCGCTCGAACATCCTCGCTGCCAATGCGGCGCGCCGCATGGCGATGGTGGAAACGCCGCAGTTCAACCCGCTCTATCTCTGCTCGGGCACCGGGCAGGGCAAGACGCATCTCCTTCAGGCGATCGCGCAGGACTATGCTGCCGCGCATCCGACCGCGACCATCATCCTGATGTCGGCGGAAAAATTCATGCTCGAATTCGTCGGCGCGATGCGCGGCGGCGACATGATGGCGTTCAAGGCGCGGCTCCGCGCTGCCGATTTGCTGCTCCTCGACGATCTGCAATTCGTGATCGGCAAGAATTCGACGCAGGAAGAGCTGCTGCACACGATCGACGACCTGATGACCGCGGGCAAGCGGATCGTCGTCACCGCCGACCGGCCGCCCGCGATGCTCGACGGGGTCGAGGCGCGGCTGCTGTCGCGCCTGTCGGGCGGACTTGTCGCCGATATCGAGGCCCCCGAGGACGATCTGCGCGAACGCATCATCCGCCAGCGCCTTGCCGCCATGCCGATGGTCGAAGTGCCCGACGACGTCGTCGCCTATCTGGTCCGCCATTTCACGCGCAACATCCGCGAACTCGAAGGCGCACTCAACAAGCTGCTCGCCTATGCCGCGCTGACCGGCGCCAGGGTCGATCTGGCGCTCGCCGAAGATCGGCTCGCCGAAAATGTCCGCAGCGCCCGCCCGCGCATCACGATCGAGGAGATCCAGCGCGCGGTCTGTACCCATTACCGGCTCGACAAGGCCGAGATGGCGTCGAAACGCCGCGTCCGCGCGGTCGCGCGCCCGCGTCAGGTCGCCATGTATCTTGCCAAGGAACTGACGCCGCGCTCCTATCCGGAAATCGGCCGCCGTTTCGGCGGGCGCGACCATTCGACGGTGATCCATGCGGTCCGCACGGTCGAGGCGCTGCGCGTGACCGACAGCGAACTCGACGCCGAAATCGCCGCGATCCGGCGCAGCCTCAACAACTGATCCACAGACTTATACCGGGCTTATCCCCGGACTTTTGTCAGGCCGGGCGGGCGCTTCGGGTGCCGCGAAACTGCGCCCATTTTTGACATCTGCACATCCTAGGGTCTTCCCCCTACAGCGGCTTGACCGAAAGTTTCAGCTTGCTACTGATCGCGGGACATAAAGAAACCAAAAACCCCTTGGAGAAGATGCCCGATGCACCCGTTTGTCCATGCCGCCGCCGCACCTGACAAGCCCGCGGTGATCGTTGCCGAAACCGGAGAGACGATCAGCTATGCCGAGCTCGACGCTGCGTCGAACCGCGCCGCGCAACTGTTTCGTAGCCACGGGCTGAAGCATGACGATGTCGTTGCCTTCATGCTGGAAAACACCCCGCATTATTATGGTCTGACCTGGGGCGCACAGCGCGCGGGGCTGCGCTATGTCTGCATCTCGTCGCGGCTGACGCAGGACGAGACCGACTATATCCTCGAAAATTCGGGCGCAAAGATGCTCGTCGTCTCGGCGAGCCTCGCATCTGCTGCGCTCCAGCTCGAAGCGCGGATCGAACGCTATTCGATGGGGGGCGAGATTGCCGGATGGACGCGAATCGAGGACGCGCTGGCCGCGATGCCCGCGACGCGCATCGCCGACGAACGCGCCGGGGTCGACATGCTCTATTCGTCGGGGACGACCGGCCGGCCCAAGGGGGTCAAGGTGCCGCTGCCCGAAGAGGAAGAGATCGACGCGCCGAACAGCCTCGTGATGCTCGCCTCGGCGGCGTTCGGGATCAACGCCGACAGCATCTATCTTTCGCCCGCGCCGCTCTATCATGCCGCGCCGCTGCGCTGGTCGATGACGATCCACCGGCTTGGCGGCACCGTGGTACTGATGAAAAAATTCGATCCCGAAGCCGCGCTGGCCGCGATCCAGCATTATCGCTGCAACGCCGCGCAGTTCGTGCCCACCCATTTCGTTCGCATGCTCAAATTGCCCGCCGACGTGCGCGCGCAATATGACGTGTCGTCGATGAAGAGCGCGATTCATGCAGCGGCGCCGTGTCCGGTCCCGGTCAAGCAGGCGATGATCGACTGGTGGGGGCCGGTGCTGCTCGAATATTATGCGGGGTCGGAAGGCAATGGCATGACCTTCGCGACCAGCCAGGACTGGCTGGCGCACAAGGGCACCGTCGGCCGCGCAATCCTGGGGACCGTCCACATCGTCGGCGAAGACAATGAAACCGAAGTGCCGGTGGGCGAGGAGGGCGCGGTCTTTTTCGAAAGCGACAATGTCTTCGAATGACGGCTTCCTTTATCTTACCGACCGCAAGAGCTTCATGATCATTTCGGGCGGGGTAAACATCTATCCGCAGGAGATCGAAAACCATCTCGTCACCCATCCCAAAGTTGCCGATGTCGCGGTCGTCGGCGGCCCGCACGAGGAAATGGGCGAGGAGGTGATCGCGGTGATTCAGCCCGCCGACATGGCCGACGCGACCGATGAATTCCGCGACGAACTCGGCGCCTATGCGCGCCAGAAACTGTCGGGCGTGAAGGTGCCGCGCCGCATCGATTTCATGGAGGCGCTGCCGCGCCACGATACGGGCAAACTCTACAAGCGGCTGCTGCGCGACCAATATTGGGAAAAGAAGGCGTGAACGCACCCCGCGTCAAGACGCGCGACCGTATCCTCGCCGCCGCGCTGCGCCTGTTCAACGAACAGCGCTTCGGCAGCGTATCGACCGCGGCGATCGCCGCCGATGTCGGCATCGCCGAGGGCAATCTCTGGTATCATTTCCGAAGCAAGCGCGCGCTCCTCGACGCGATCAGCGCCGATTTCGCCGAGGCGATCGAAGAGCGGCTGCAACTGCAGCCGTCCGATGACGGTGATCTGATCGAAGAATATGTCGCACTGCTCGCCTGCATGCAGCGCGAGCTCCATACCTTCCGCTTTCTCTATCGCGACCGCGCCGATTATGGCGAATCGAGCCCGATCATTCTCGACCACATCGACGGCTGGTACGAACGCGTGCACGGCCAGCTGATGCTCTATCTTGGCGCGATGATCGATCGCGGCTACCTCGACTGGTCGCGCGCGCGGCTCGGCGATCTTTGCACCAATGCGCTCGTGATCCTGCGCTTCGGCCTCGAATATCAGCGCGAGATGGACCCGGCGGCGGTCGGCGACCTCGATAGCGCGCGCTGGACGGTCGAACGGCATCTGACCTTGTTCGAGGACCGGCTCGATCCCGCTGTGGCGCGCCGGTTCCACCGCGCGATCGAACAGGCCGACCTGCAGGCCTGACGCGCCTTTTCATTTGCAAAGGATCGATCATGCCGCGCCATCTGGAATTCTTTTTTGACCTGTCGTCGCCCTGGACCTATCTGGCGTTCACCAACGTCCAGCCGCTGATCGCGCGCACCGGCGCCGGTGCGACCTTCCGGCCGATCCTGGTCGGCGGGGTGTTCAACGCGGTGAACCAATCGGTCTATGCGGCGCGCGAACAGAGCGACAATCGCAAGCTGCAACATAGCTGGAAAGTGCTGGGGGACTGGGCGCGGCTCGCGGGGGTGGAGATGAATTTCCCCTCCCGCTGGCATCCGGCAAAGAGCGTCGCGGCGATGCGCTTCGCCACCGCGCTCGAGCCCGATCAACCGGCGCTGATCGCCTTCGCCCGGGCGGCGTTCGAATCCTATTTCGGCGCGCAAGACAATCTCGACGACCCTGCGGTGCTCGAAGCGGCAGCAACGCGCGCGGGCCTCGACGGCGCGGCGATCCGCGATGCGGCGGCGAGCGATGCGGTCAAGGCGCGGCTGCGCGCCAATACCGACGAGGTGATCGCGCGCGGCGGCTATGGTTCGCCGTCGATGTTCGTCGACGGCGATGATATGTATTTCGGCAACGACCAACTGCCGCTCGTCGAAGCGGCGCTTTTGAAAGCCTGAGAGGACTCTCCATGCAGGACCGTATTTCGATCACCATGCTCGACGACGGCATCGCCGACGTCCGCCTGATCCGCACCGACAAGATGAACGCGCTCGACGGCGCGATGTGGGAGGCGCTTGCGGCGGCGGTCGACCAGCTCAAGGCGACCGCGGGGCTGCGCGTCGTCGTCCTGTCGGGCGAGGGGCGCGCCTTTTGCGCCGGACTCGATCTCTCCAGCCTCGGCGGCGAGCGTGATCCGGGCGCGAGCAGCGCTGGCGGCGGGCTCGCCGAACGGACGCGCGGCCTTGCCAACAACGCGCAATATGCCGCCTGGGGCTGGCGCGAACTGCCGGTACCGGTGATTGCGGCGATACACGGCGTCGCCTTTGGCGCGGGCAGCCAGATCATGGCCGCCGCCGATATCCGCATCGTTCATCCCGATACGCGCATCGCGATCATGGAAATGCGCTGGGGCCTTGTCCCCGATGTCGCCGGCATGGCGCTGTGGCGCACCCAGGTTGCCGACGACGTGCTGCGCGAGATGATCTACACCAACCGCGAATTCAACGGCGTAGAGGCGAAGGCGCTGGGCTTTGCGACGCATGTCGCCGAAGAACCGCTCGCCAAGGCGATGGAACTAGCAGCGGTGATCGCGGGCAAGAATCCGCATGCGATCCGCGGCGCCAAGCGGCTGTGCAACATGCTCGCCGACGCGAGCGATGCTGAAATCCTGCAGGCTGAAAGCGACGAACAGATAAAGGTCATCCGCACCCCCAATCAGATGGAGGCGGTGAAGGCGCATATGCAGAAGCGCAAGCCCGACTTCGCCGATTGATCTGAAGCGTCAGAGCATCGATTCGTCAGAGTAAGCGCAAGAACCGCGCCGCATTGCCCCAATCGGCGGCGCGGCGGGCGCGCGCCTTTTGCGCTTCGCTGTCGGCGCCCCAGCGGCGTTCCTGATACAGCTCGTCGAGGCTGACCGCCCCCCACAGCATGTCGGCGGCGAAGGCGTCTTCGACGAGCGCGAGCCCGGCGACGAGCGAACCGCCGATGGTGACGAGCGGCGACAGCGGCGCGAGGCGAAAGGGATCGAGCGCGTGCACCGCCTCGCGCAGCGCCGCCACCGTTGCGGCGGGCTGGTCGATCGGGAGCACGCCCTGCGCCAGCGCGAATTCGATGCCGTGCCGCGCCTCCGCCCAGGCGAGCAGCGGATTCCACGCCGCCGCCTGTTCGCCTTGCAGGGCCGCATCGCGGTCGTCGCGGTAGCAGAGAAGATCGGTCTGGGCATAGGCGGCGATGGTGTCGGCAAAGGCCGCGCGGTCGCCCGTCGCCAGATCGATCGCGGCGTTGGCGATACCGGTCATCGGCATCGCCGCCGGGTCGATGTCGCTGCCCTGCGCATTCCATTCGGCGGCGATCGCTTCGGCGAGCTCCTCGCTCGGCACCACCAGCGGCGCGCGCGCGGGGGTGCGCACCGGGCGCCCGTCAAGCGCGATGCCCCAGCCGCCGTCCTGCGGGACGGTCGTGGCAGTCTTCCAGAAGCGTTTCATGGCGCGGGCGGTGTCCGCCAGCGGCGCGCCAGGATGCGCGGCATGATTGCGAAATCGAACACGCCGGCCAGGACGACGATCACGCCGATCCAGCGATCGGTGGGCTGACCGGCGATGGCCCAGCCGCCCCGGATCAGCACGAAACCCGCCATGATGAAAAGCGCGCCGACGATTCGCATCGCCGACAGCGCGAAAAAGCGCTTCTTGGCCAGCCGGTCCTGTTCGTTGCTCATGCCCCCGCCTTATCGCCTGCGAGCTGGCGCATCAAATGCGCGAGGGCGCCGTGGCCCGTCCGCTCGATTCCCGCTGCCACGCGCTCGCGCTCGGCTGCATCCTTGTTCTGCGACAGTTTCACCGTCGGCCGCCATGCGCTGATCCGCATCTCGAAGCCGGTGATTGCGCCGGTCAACCGCGCGAAATGGTTGGCGTCCATCTTGGCGCGCGTCCACGGCGGATTTTCGCCGGCGCGTGCCTCGTGCAGCGTCGACAGCGTGTCGAGCTGCGCGACCAGTTCGGCATCGCCCAGCTTGCGCGCCACGCCTTCCATCTCGACCGCGACATAATTCCACGTCGGCACCGCGGTTGCGGCGTCGGCGTACCAGTTGGCGCTGACATAGGCATCGGGGCCCTGCACCACCGCGAGTGCCGGCGCGCCGGCAAGATGCTTCGTCAGCCCGTTACCGCGCGCGAGGTGGAATTGCAGCGTCGTCGCGTCGGCGCTGAGCACGACGGGGGCGTGGGCGACGCGTGGGCCGTCGGGCGTCGCCGCGAAAATGGCGGCAAAGCCGATTTCGCGCACCAGCAGCGCGGCGAGATCGTCCTGCCGGGGCCGGAACGCCGGATTGGGGTGCATCAGCGCGGCTTTCGCGGCGCCGGACCGCGGGCGCCCGTCTTGGCGGCGCCGGGCTTCGCGGCGCCGGGCTTCGCCGGGCCGCGCTTTGCAGGCGGTTTGCCGCCCGGCTTCGGTGCGCCGGATTTCGCCGTCCCCGGTTTCGACTTCGCTGGTTTGGCCGCCCCCGGTTTCGATTGGACCTTCGCTTCGGCACGGCCGCGCCGTTCGCCGCGCCTTGCCTTGCGCACCTGCTTCGCATGCGCCTTGGCCTTCGCCTTCTGCACCGTCTTGGTCGATGCGCGCGGCGCCTCTTCGGTCAGGAGGTCGCCGAGCAGCGGGTCGAAGCCCAGCGCTTCCAGGCTTTCGGCGAAATGCGGCGGCAGCGGCGCGCTGATGTCGATCGCGCCGCCATCGGGATGGTCGATGCGCAGCCGGCGGCTGTGCAGGTGCAGTTTGCGGCTGATCGTGCCGGTCAGGAACGCGCCCTTGCCGCCATATTTGCCGTCGCCGACGATCGGATGGCCGATCGCCGCCATATGGACGCGCAATTGATGCGTGCGGCCGGTCAGCGGCTGCAGTTCGACCCACGCCGCACTGTTGCCCGCGCGTTCGATGACGCGATAGCGCGATTTCGACGGCAGGCCTTTTTCGTCGACGTGCATCTTCTCACCGCCCGATCCGGGTTGCTTGGCGAGCGGCAGGTCGATCTCGCCCTGCGCGATGTCGGGGACGCCGACAACGATCGCCCAATAGGTCTTGCGCGCGCTGCGGTTCGAAAAGGCCTTGGCGAACCAGGCAGCGGCGCGCGGGGTGCGCGCGACGAGCAGCGCGCCCGACGTATCCTTGTCGAGCCGGTGGACCAGCTTGGGGCGCACGGCGGCATCGCCCTGCAGGGCGCCGAGCAGGCCGTCGACATGACTGTCGGTCTTCGTTCCGCCCTGCGTCGCGAGGCCCGGCGGCTTGTCTAGCACCAGCGCGCTCTTGTCGCGGTGGATAACCATCGCTTCGGCGAGCGCGATATCGGCCGGCGACAGCGCTTTTTCCTTGCGCGGCCGGGGGCCGGATGGCGCCGCGGGCGGCACCGGCATCGCGATTGTCTGCCCCGCCTCGATCCGGTCCGAGACATCGGCCTTGCGCCCGTCGATGGTCAGCTCGCCCGACCGGGCCCAGCGCGCGATCAGCGCGTGGGGCGTGCCCGGCCGGTGCCGTTTGAACCAGCGGTCGAGGCGGATGCCGTCATCCTCTTCGGCGACAATGGCGCTGTCGCCGCTCATGCCGGAAGCTGCCGTATCGTCGCCATTCCGACGCCGCACGCCGCAATGCCGATGATGACCGACGCGCCGACATAGGCCGCCGCCTGCGCCATCTGGCCGCGTTCGAACAAAGTCCAGAACTCCATGCTGAAAGAGGAGAAGGTGGTGAAGCCGCCCAGCACCCCGACGCCCAGGAACAGTCGGGCCTGATCGCTGCCGCCGCTGCGCGCGAGCCAGCCGATCAGCAGCCCCATCATCAAGCTGCCGGCGATATTGACCGACAACGTCCACCAGGGAAAGCCGGGGCCAAGCCGCGCGAGCAGGATATGGCCGACCAGGTGCCGCGCACCCGCGCCAATCGCACCGCCGACCATGACAGGGAAAAGTCCGTTCATCCGCTCGCCCTAGCCGCAAAAGCGCGTGGCGCAAAGCGGGCGATCGCCCGTTGGTGGTTCCATCGTTCCCCGTCGGCGACCGGGATCGTCGCCAAGGGGGCTTGACGATGAGAACAAAACATGTCCAGATCGGACCTTCTTCCCGTCCGTCGGCGCGCGTCGACTCAGGCTATCGTCGTGCTTGGGTCCGTTTTGGCGGCAAATGGGAACGAACAAAAGGTGAATAGAGCCGCTGTGACGGCATAGTTGTACCGCGATGGACCAGGGCGACAGGGAAGGGCGTCGAAATGGAACAGATGATCGATATGCGACCGGCGAAACCGGTCTTTCCTTTAGGGCTAAACGAAACGCGGACGGCATGGTCGGCGCCGCGCGACGAAGGGGCGCCGGCGCGCCTGCTTTTTGTCGGCTGCGATGCGGCCTGTCCCGATGTCGACCGTGTCGCGGGGGTGCGGCTTGTCGCAGTGGTGCCGTCGATGCGCGCCGCAGGGCATCTGCGCGCGATGATCGCCGCCGACATATTGTGGATCGCGGGAGCGGAGGCGATCGAGAGCGAAACCTTCGCCGACCTGATGGCGGCGGCGGCCGAACGGCAATGCGGCCTTGTCTGCGAAACGACGCTTGCCGCGCTCGATCGCGTCGCCGCCGCCGTGCCTGACGCTTTGCGCACCCAATGGCTGGTCGATGCCGACCCCGCCGAACGCCTCGTCGCGCTTGCCGCAGCGCGCCCGTCGGCGCGGCTCGCCGTCCACGATATTTCGCGCGACGAGGCGATGGAGCGGATCGACCGGTTGCAGGATGAGGTGGCGCGCATTTCGCGTCTGCTGGGCGAACTCGCGGGGCAGCCGGGACTGGCGGGGGCGCCGCGCCCGGGTGGCGGCATCGTCGGCTATGACGCCGGCGTGCGCGCGCCGACGCGCGATTTTTCGGTGATGCCGCGCAGTTTCGAACCCGAAGAGCGCACCCGCGACCGTCAGCGCGCCAAGGCGGTGCGCCACATGCTGCGCCAGCGCCGGATGCGCGAGCAATATTTCGCCGCCGGTCTGTTCGCCGATCCCGCCTGGGACATGCTGCTCGATCTCTATGCGGCGCGGCTCGAGCGGCAGCCGGTGTCGGTGTCGAGCTTGTGCATCGCCGCCGCGGTCCCCGCGACGACGGCGCTGCGCTGGATCAAGACGATGACCGACGCCGGCATTTTCCTGCGCGAGGCCGATCCGCAGGACGGACGGCGCATCTTCATTGCGCTGTCCGACGGCGCGAACGAGGCGATGGCGCGCTATTTCGAGGCGCTCGACGAATAGGCGTCGGCGCGCCCGGGGGAGAGGGCCTTCAAACGCGAAAGGGGCGCGGCCCCCCGGCTACGCCCCTTTCCCCCCTCAACCCCTTCCTCTGGTGGAAGGGGCAAACTTTGTTCAGCGCGCGGCCATGCGCACCGGCTTGCCAGCCGATGCCCACTGGATCGCCTCGCTGCCGCCCATTTCGCGGACGAAGCAGCTCTGGCCCTGGGCCTTGAGGCTGCTGCACAGCTTCACGGCGTCGGCGCGCGAGCCGAGCCCGTTCACCGTCAGGCGGAAGAAGGTGCGGCCATCGACGACCGCCGAATGGCTCGAAGCCGGATAAGCGGCCAGCACGCCGTTGCGTTTTTTCAACACGCCCCATTTTTCCTTGGCGATGCCCAGGCTGTCATAGGCGCCGAGCTGAACGGCCCAGCCTTGCGGCTTGGCGGCATCGAAAGCGGCGACGCGCGGCATGACCTTGGCGGCCAGTTCCTTCGCTTCGGGCGACGGCTTGCGAACATAATCGCCCGCGACGCGCGGTGCGGCGCGATAGGGCTTGGCGTCGGCCATGATGACCGGCGCGGCCTTGGGCTGCGGCAGATCGGTGACGGGCACGACGCCATTGGCGTCGCGTTGCGGCATCGGCAGTTCGACCGTGCGGATAGCGCTGTCGGCACTGGCGAGCAGCGGCGGCGGCGCAAACTGATCGACCGGCGCGGGATCGGCGCTCGCCAGAACCGGGGCGTCGGCGGCCGGTGCGGTGTCGGCCATCTGGGTGCCGGCGAAATTGCTGAGCGCAAGGCGCACCGGCATCCCGGCATCCTGTTGCGGCGTCGTGCCGATCAGGCTCGCGACGCGAAGTTGAGAGTTGGGCTGTTCGGCCAGTTTCGACCATTCGGCCATGCGCGTTTCCACCTTCGCGAGCGACAGATCCTGCGACGCGACGATGCGCGCCTGCGCCCAGCGGCCCGACAGGGCAAGCGCCAGCGCCAGATTCTGCCGCGTGCGCGCGGTCGCGCCTTCGGCGCGCGCGGCTTCGGTCAGGATATAGATCGCCGATTCGGTGTCACCCGCCAGCGCGAGCGCGAGGCCGAGATCGGGGGCCGGAACGGTATCGAAATTTTCCTTGAGCAGCGACACCGCCTGCGATGTCTTGCCCTGTGCGATATGCGCCAGCGTCATTGCGAGCACCGTGTTGCTGTCCTTGACGCCCAGCTCCATCGCTTCCGACAGGGCGTCGGTCGCCGAGGCGAAGCGTCCGTCGTTCAGATAGGCCTGGCCGAGCAGCGCGCGGTAATGGCCGTCGCGCGGGCTCGCCGCGACCGCGGCTTCGGCAAGACCGACCGCCTTGCTGACCTTGCCGTCCTCAAGGGCGGCACGCGCCTTCTCGGCCGACGCGGCGGCAACCTCGGGCTTGCCCGCGGCATCGTTCGGCCCCGCGGCGACCTTGCCGGGTGCGGCGCACCCGGTCGTGGTAACGCCCAGGACAAAGCCCGAAACGGCCAGCTTCATCAGCATGTTGCGGTTCATGTCAGGTCCCCCTTTATCTGGTCCGGATCAGGCCGACTTGCGCAGCGGGCGCGCGGCGGGCAGGCGGCTCGCCATCGCGTCGATTTCGGGCAAGGCCGACAGATAATCGTCGAGCAGTTCGGTCAGGATCGTCTGCGCGGACCGGTTGGTCACCGCACTTGCAAGCCGCAGGCGCAAATGGCGTTCGGCATCGAGACGGAGCGTGAACGCCGCCTTTTCGCGAGCGCGCTGCGTCCGTGGCGCCTTGTCCTGCTTGGCTTTGGGTTCGGGCCGCGCTTCGACCTTGCGGGCGACGGCGGCGACGCGTTCGATCAGCGATTCCTGCTGGCGAACGATTTCGGGAACCTCGACCGCTTCGGCGGCGAAGTCGGCCGCAGGAGCGCCCGTCATGTCGACCGGCGTCAGATCGACGGGAGTCGGATCGAGCGGCCCCATATCGGCGGGCGTCAGTTCGGCGCCGTCTTCGGCGATCAGTTCGTGGCCAACGCTGGTATCGACCGCATGTTCGGCGGCGGCATTGTGATCGAGCACCGATCCGGCGAGCAGCGGCTTCAGATCGACCATGCGCGCCGGTTCCGACGACTGCTGCGGATCGACATCATAACCCATGTCGTTCCAGCCCAGATCGTCATAGCCCTGCTGTCCGAAGGTCGCGGCGGGGCCGCTGCCGAGTGGCTGGCGGCGCATGGCAGGCCGCGCGGCACCCTTGCGGGCCAGCAATCCGGCGCTCAGCGATGCGAGGGGTTTGGGTTCGCCCATTTTTTCTACTCCCCCGTTCACTGGCCGGCCACGCGGCGACCGAAACCGCCGCCCATCGGGCGCACGGTGCCGTAACCGGGCTGTGCCGGCATCGGGGCGGAGAAGACGGTGCGGCGGAAATTCTTTTCCAGCCGATCGTTGATATAACTCCAAAGCTGGCGAATTTCGTCGGCCGAACGGCTGTTCGGATCGACTTCCATCACCGTACGGCCGTCGATCATCGACGCCGCATAATCGGTGCGGTGGTGCAGCGTCACCGGGGCGACGGTGCCGTGCTGCGACAGCGCAACAGCCGCTTCGCTGGTGATCTTGGCTTTCGGGGTCGCCGCGTTGACGACGAACACCAGCGGCTTGCCCGCGCGTTCGCACAGGTCGACGGTGGCCCCGACGGCGCGCAGGTCGTGCGGACTCGGACGCGTCGGGACGACGATCAGCTCGGCGACCGAAATCACGCTCTGGATCGCCATGGTGATCGCGGGCGGCGTGTCGATGACCGCGAGCTTGAAGCCCTGCTGGCGCAAAATCTCGAGGTCGGAGGCCAGCCGCGCGACGGTCGTTTGCGCAAAGGCCGGCAGATCGGTCTCGCGTTCGTTCCACCAGTCGGCAAGCGAACCCTGCGGATCGATGTCGATCAGGACGACCGGACCGGCGCCTGCAAGCTGGGCCTGCACCGCCAGATGCCCCGACAGGGTCGTCTTGCCCGACCCGCCCTTTTGTGAAGCCAATGCCAGAACGCGCACTGCTGTCCCCCTGAAAAAATCAACGAATTGGCGGGGGAATGCCATGCAGGGAGCTAAAATTGGGTTAACGATGATAAAAAGAAGGTGAACGAATTGCGCAGAAACCTGGTTAACAAGGCGTCAGCAACGACATGTGCCGAAGCGGGGCAACTTCGGTCCGCCCGGCCTCTATGCTAAGGGGCTGTTAGCCATTTGGGGTTAGGACCGGCTCCCGCGACTGCCGCCCGCCCGGTGCGGCGCAAGTCATTGGAGAATAAGATGCGTTCATTTCGCACCACGCTGCGCCTCGCGCTCCCGATCGCTTCGGCCCTTGCTCTCGCGCTGCCCGCTCACGCCGACGTCAAGGATGGCGTGGACGCGTGGCAGGCAGGGGATTTTGCGAAGGCGGTAGCCGAATGGCGGCCGCTGGCGCTCGCCGGCGATGCCGATGCGCAGTTCAATCTGGGCCAGGCGTACAAGCTCGGGCGCGGAGTGCCGGTCGATCTGGTACAGGCCGAAAGCTGGTATCGCCGCGCCGCAAAACAGGGCCATCTGCAGGCCGAGGATAATCTTGGCCTCGTCATCTTCACCGCCGGGCGGCAGAAGGAGGCGATGCCCTATATCATCCGCTCGGCCGAACGCGGCGAGCCGCGCGCGCAATATGTACTCGGCACCGCGCTGTTCAACGGCGACCTCATCGCCAAGGACTGGCCGCGCAGCTACGCGTTGACCAAGCGCGCGAGCGACGCCGGACTGACCGTCGCTTCGGCGCGCCTGGTCCAGCTCGACCAGCTCGTCCCGCTCGATCAGCGCCAGCGCGGGCTGGCGATGCTGCCGCAGATGGAAAAGGACGAAACGCGTGCGCGTCTCGCAGCGGTCAGTGCTGGCGCCCCGGCGCCCGATGCAGCGCCCGCGCCGACGATCCGCACCGCCAGCCTGCCGGCCTCCGAACCGGGCGCCAGCTATGCGCCGCCACCGCTCCTCGAACCGCAGCCATCCGCCGCGAACCCGGCCAAGGCGCGGGATGCCGCCACCGCCGCAAGCGAAGCGACCGCCGATGCAGTCGCCGCGACCGCCGCCGCCAAACCGGGGACGAGCTATGCTGCGCCGCCGCTGGCGGGCCCGCTGCCGGCAACCCCGGCCGCGGCTCCGGCGCCCAAGCGTATCCGCGTCGAACCGGCGGCGACGCCCGATGCCGCGCCCAAGCCCGCGCCGGTGCGCGCCGCAGCCTCCGGGCCTTGGCGCGTGCAACTCGGCGCCTTTGCGGTCGATGGCAATGCGAAGAAATTGTGGGCGACGCTGGCGCGCAAATATCCCGCCGTCGCGGCCCAGACCCCCGCCTATGTCAAGGCGGGGTCGGTCACGCGCCTTCACGCCACCGGCTTTACGACTCGCGCCGACGCCCAGGGCTTTTGCGCTACGCTCCAGAAGAGCGGACAGGCCTGCCTCGTCGTCGACAAATAGCCGTCGGCGCGGCAGGCCCGCTTCGCGTTACCTCAACTCGCTTCAGGGCAGCCGCTTGATCGCGGGCGGCGTCCAGCGGCCTTCGCGCGCCGCGCGTTCGGGCAGGTAGAGGCGCAGGTTCATCGAAAAGGACCCGGCGGGGGCGGGCAGCCAGTTGGCCTGTTTGTCGGCGCCAGGGTCGTCCTTCTGGATATAGAGGTCGAGCGATCCGTCGGCGTTGAAGGCCAGCTTGTCGCGATCGCCGATCGCATAGCGGCCGATCGGATTGTCGACGAAGAACTGGTCTTCGCCATACATGGTCAGCGACCAGAAGGCGTCGGCCGGTGGCAGCTGCTCCTTGTCGAAATGCAGCACATAGCGTGCGGCACCGGTCAGCGGCTTGCCCTCGCTGTCGAGCGGCGCCATCGGGTAAATGGCTTCCTCGGGCGGCAGCGCGCCCAGCCCGGCATAGGCGACGAAAGCGCGTTGCAGATAGTCATTGCCATAGACGCCCAAAGCATTGCCCAGCGCGACCCAATTGTTGCGCGTCAGCGCCAGCCGTTTGCGGCGATCGAGCATCCGCTGATAGGCGTCGGCCGCGGCGCGCGTCAGGCCGCGCTGCACCGCCGGTTCGGCCTTGGTGAGGTCGAAATCCTGCCCCGGAACCAGCCCGACGCGCTCCATGCGCAGCAGGATCGCATAATCGGTCGCGTGCGGCGGATTGCGCTTCATCACCTCGGCGAAGCGCGCGAAAAAGCCGCCGGGCGTCATCTGTGCGACCTGGACCACCGGCGGCGTCTTCATATCGACGCTGCTGTCGACCGTCGGCATCGCGGCGGCGCGCGGCTTGCCCCATTGCGACAGCGGTGCGGCGTCATATCCGGCCTGCAGGCCGTGGACATGGTCGTAATCGGCGGGGCCGTTGGTCTGGATACGCCCGATGATCCACCCCATGTCGGTCGGGCTGCGCACCATCCGCATCCCCTGGGGCAGCGTGCCCTGCCAATGCGGACCGACCAGCGCGACGGTACCGCCGTCGTTGCCGGTCGTGCGCGTACCCAGCGTCGCAAACACCTCGGTCCACATGTCCATGATCGGCACGACATGATAGCGGCCGGCGGTCTTCGGCAGCGTCAGGACAAGCGGTTCCTTGCCGACGTCGTACCATAGCGAGGAATAGAGCGTATCGGCGTTGGGACGCACGACATCCTTGAAGGTCGCGTCGGGATAGGTCCGCATGTGCGAGAAATCGTTCATCGGCGCGCGCAGCCGGCCGGGCGCGCCGGCATTGGTCGATACGCGCCGCGTGGTGTCCATGAGCACCATCGGATAGCCATAGGTATAGGCGTCGAGGCCGATCTCATAGGCCTCCTCCTCGCTCGCCGGGGCCGCCAGTGCAGCCGTGCCCGACAACGTGGCCGTGAGCATCGCCAGCAGTGCCAATAGATATTTCATAGGACCTCACTTGTCTTTCCACTTTGCATGGACGCCGTAGCGGGGCGGGCGGGTGCAGTCTGTCATCGGGCCGACAATCTCGTTGGGAAAATTGCCGCCGCATCCTACTATGCGCGCCGGGAGGACGGGTGATGGCGTCGCGGTCGCGGGAAAGCGTGGGGGAAGGCACAGCGCCGGCGCACGGCGACCGGCTGGCCGTGCTGCGCCGCTGCCCGCTCTTCGCTGGCTGGCCGGAGGCGCGGCTTGCCGATCTTGCCCGCATCGCGCGCACCGCCGACTATCCGCGCGGCGCCGAAATCTTCGCGCGCGATCCCGAACAACGCGACATTTTCGTGATCGCGGCAGGCGGGGTCGAGGTCAGCCGCGGTAGCGCCGCCGGACGCAAGTTCGTGCTCAGCCTGTCGGGACCGTTCGAAGTGCTCGCGCTCGTTCGTCTGCTCGACAATCCGCCGATCCGCTTCGCCTACCGCGCGCATATGGATACGACGCTGGTGCATCTGCCGGTCGCCGGGCTGCGCGCGATCCTCGACGCCGATCCGATCCTGTGGCGCGACATCGCGCTGCTGATGTGCGCGCGGCAGGGTGACAGTCTGCGGCTGCTCAACGACCAGCAGCTCGGATCGCTCGACCAGCGCATGGCGTGGACGCTCGCCGACCTCGCGCGCATCCACGGCATCGCGGGCGAACAGGGGACCGACGTGGGTTTGCGATTGCCGCAGGAGCAATTGGGCGCGATGCTCGGCGTCACGCGCCAGAGCGTGAACAAGCTGCTGCGCGGTTTCGAGGAGGCGGGGCTGATCGCGATCGATTACAACCGCATCACCATCCGCGATCCCGCAGCGCTCGATCGCCTCGCGGCGCGGCGCGATTAAGGTGGCCCGCGCCGGCACCGCCAAAAAAAAGGGGCCGCAAGGCCCCTTTTCGATCCGGCAAGCGACGCGCGGCGTCAGCCGGCGATATGTTCGGCGAGAACGGTCAGGCCGGCTTCGTTCACTTCGGCAAAGCCGCCTTCGACCTCGATCGTTTCGGGCTGGGCGCCGTTCGTCGCATAGATGGTCAGCGGACCGTTGCGCAGCGTCGCCATGAAGGGCGCATGGCCTTCGAGCACCGAGAAATCGCCCTCGCTGCCCGGCACGGTGACCATATAGACGTCGCTCGACCGCTCGAGGCGGGCGGGGGTAACGAGTTCGAACTTCAGAGCCATATCTCTATTCCTACAACCCCTCCCCCGAAAGGGAGGGGTCGCTTATCCTCAGGCCGCGTCTTCGGCGAGCTTGGCCGCCTTGGCGACCGCTTCGTCGATGCCGCCGACCATGTAGAAGGCCGCTTCGGGCAGATGGTCATATTCGCCGTCGACGACGGCCTTGAACGACTTCACCGTTTCCTCGATCGGCACGAACTTGCCCGGGATGCCGGTGAAGACTTCGGCGACGTGGAACGGCTGCGACAGGAAGCGCTGGATCTTGCGCGCGCGGGCGACGACCAGCTTATCTTCTTCCGAAAGCTCGTCCATGCCCAGGATCGCGATGATGTCCTGCAGCGACTTGTACTTCTGCAGCGTTTCCTGAACGCGGCGGGCGGTTTCGTAATGCTCTTGGCCGACGGTGGCGGCGGTCAGCACGCGGCTGGTCGAATCGAGCGGGTCGACCGCGGGATAGATGCCGAGTTCCGAAATCGCGCGGCTCAGCGTCGTGGTCGCGTCCAAGTGAGCGAACGAGGTGGCGGGAGCCGGGTCGGTCAAGTCGTCCGCGGGGACGTAAATGGCCTGCACCGAGGTGATCGAGCCCTTGGTGGTCGAGGTGATGCGTTCCTGCAGCGCGCCCATGTCGGTCGACAGCGTCGGCTGGTAGCCCACCGCCGAGGGAATACGGCCGAGCAGCGCCGACACTTCCGAACCCGCCTGGGTAAAGCGGAAGATATTGTCGACGAAGAACAGAACGTCCTGGCCTTCCTGGTCGCGGAAATATTCGGCCATGGTCAGACCCGAGAGCGCGACGCGGGCGCGGGCGCCCGGGGGCTCGTTCATCTGGCCGAACACCAGCGCCACCTTCGACCCGTCGGGGGTCGGGTTGCCGTCGGCGTCCTTGGCGATAACGCCGGCGTCGAGGAATTCGTGGTAGAGGTCGTTGCCTTCGCGGGTGCGTTCACCGACGCCCGCGAACACCGACACGCCGCCGTGGCCCTTGGCGATGTTGTTGATCAGTTCCTGAATAAGAACGGTCTTGCCGACCCCGGCGCCGCCGAACAGGCCGATCTTGCCGCCCTTGGCGTAAGGAGCGATGAGGTCGATGACCTTGATGCCGGTGACCAGGATCGCCGCTTCGGTCGACTGGTCGACGAATTCGGGAGCCTTGGCGTGGATCGGCGCGGTCATGTCGCTGTTCACCGGGCCGCGCTCGTCGATCGGGTCGCCGATGACGTTGAGGATGCGGCCGAGCGTCTGCGGGCCGACGGGAACCGAAATCTGCGCGCCGGTGTCGGTGACGGGCTGGCCGCGGGTCAGGCCGTCGGTCGCGTCCATCGCGATCGTGCGGACAGTGTTCTCGCCAAGGTGCTGCGCGACTTCGAGGACGAGGCGGTTGCCATTGTTGTCGGTTTCGAGCGCGTTCAGAATGGCGGGCAGCGGGCCGGTGAACTGGACGTCGACGACGGCGCCGATGACCTGTGCGACGCGGCCGGTCGCGGTGCCGGTGGCAGCGGCCTTCGGCGCAGCGGCCTTCTTCGGCGCAGCAGCCTTGGGCGCGGCGGCCTTCTTGGCGGGAGCCTTCTTTTCAGCGGGAGCGGTAGCCATGGTCTTCTTCCTTGCTTGGATAGCTTACAGCGCTTCGGCGCCGGCAATGATTTCGATAAGTTCGGTGGTGATCGCCGCCTGACGCGTGCGGTTGTAAACGATGGTCAGCTTGTTGATCAGCTCGCCCGCGTTGCGCGTCGCATTGTCCATCGCGGTCATCGACGCGCCCTGTTCGGACGCGGCGTTTTCAAGGAGGCCCTTGAAGATCTGGATGGTGACGTTGCGCGGCAAGAGGTCGGCGAGGATCGCTTCCTCGTCGGGCTCATATTCGACGGCAGCGCCGCTCGACGTCGGGACGTCGGCGGGCGGCGGAACCGGAATCATCTGCTGGCCGGTTGCGTCCTGGACCAGCGCCGAACGGAATTTCGAATAGAAGAGATGTGCGACGTCGAAGACGCCGGCTTCGTAAAGCTCCATCACCTTCGCCGAGATTTCGCTCGCCTGTTCGAAACCGATGTCGCGGATACCCGTCGTTTCGTAATTTTCGATGATCTGGCCGGGGAACAGGCGGTTCAGCACCGGACGGCCCTTGCGGCCGACGAGGAAGAAGCGAACCGTCTTGCCTTGGGCCTGCAGCGCCAGCGCCTTGTCGCGCGCCGCCTTGACGATGTTCGAATTGAACGCGCCGGCAAGGCCGCGGTCGCTGTTGAGCACGACGAGCAGGTGCGTGTCGCTCTTGCCGGTGCCCGACAGCAGCTTGGGCGCCGAATCCGACGCGCCGACCTTGGAGGCGAGGCTGGCGACGACGCCTTCGAGCCGCTCGGCATAGGGCCGCGCGGCTTCGGCCGCGGCCTGCGCCTTACGCAGCTTCGCAGCGGCGACCATCTTCTTGGCCTTGGTGATCTTCTGGGTCGATTTGACCGAGACGATCCGCCCTTTGAGTTCCTTGAGGCTAGCCATCGTTTTTGTTCAACCGGGCAAACTGTCTATCGGCTTCGGTGAAACGGTTTCGAGATAACCATTCACGTCATCCAATGAACCGAACAATCCTATCTGATCGAACGACCAATAGGGTCCGGTGTGTTCGTCTCCGGTCTGATACCTTTCCTCGTCTATCCGAAACCGACCATCTTCACGTTCGTAAACCGCAAATCGGATCGCTTCGTTTGTTGTCCTGATCTGAGCCTTCAGCCTCAAGCGAAGATCTTGGCGAAGGCGTCGAGCGCCGCGACGAGACCCTTTTTGGCGTCGTCGCCAAGGTCCTTGGTGTCGCGGATCGCCTTCAGCACGTCGGCATGGTCGCTACGCAGATAGGCGAGCATCGCCTGTTCGTAGCGCGACACGTCGGTCGTCGCGACAGCGTCGAGATAGCCGTTGGTGCCGGCGAAGATCGACGCGGTCTGCTCTTCGAACGGCATCGGCTGGAACTGCGGCTGCTTCAGGAGCTGCGTCAGGCGCGCGCCGCGGTTGAGCAGCTTTTGCGTCGAGGCGTCGAGGTCCGAACCGAACTGCGCGAAGGCTTCCATTTCGCGATACTGTGCAAGCTCGAGCTTGATCGAGCCCGACACCTTCTTCATCGCCTTGGTCTGCGCGGCCGAGCCGACGCGGCTCACCGACAGGCCGACGTTGATCGCCGGACGGATGCCTGCGTTGAACAGGTTGGTTTCGAGGAAGATCTGGCCGTCGGTGATCGAAATCACGTTGGTCGGGATGTACGCCGAAACGTCGCCCGCCTGCGTTTCGATGATCGGCAGCGCAGTCAGCGAGCCCGAGCCATTGTCGCTGTTCATCTTCGCAGCGCGCTCAAGAAGGCGGCTGTGGAGATAGAAAACGTCGCCCGGATAGGCTTCGCGGCCCGGCGGGCGGCGCAGCAGCAGCGACATCTGGCGATAGGCGACGGCCTGCTTCGACAGATCGTCATAGACGATCACGGCGTGCATGCCGTTGTCGCGGAAGAACTCGCCCATCGTCACGCCGGCGTAGGGCGCAAGATACTGGAGCGGCGCGGGCTCCGACGCGGTCGCGGCGACGACGATCGAATATTCCATCGCGCCATTTTCTTCGAGCTGGCGGACGATCTGCGCGACGGTCGAACGCTTCTGACCGACGGCGACGTAGATGCAGTACAGCTTCTTCGATTCGTCGTCGCCGGCGTTGACCTGCTTCTGGTTGATGAAGGTGTCGATCGCGACGGCGGTCTTGCCGGTCTGACGGTCGCCGATGATCAGTTCGCGCTGGCCGCGGCCGACGGGAACGAGCGCGTCGAGCGCCTTGAGGCCGGTCTGGACGGGTTCGTGAACCGAGGTGCGCGGGATGATGCCCGGCGCCTTGACTTCGACGCGCATACGCTTGTCGGCCTTGATCGGGCCCTTGCCGTCGATCGGGTTGCCGAGGCCATCGACGACGCGGCCGAGCAGGCCCTTGCCGACGGGGACGTCGACGATCGTGCCGGTGCGCTTGACGGTGTCGCCTTCCTTGATCTCGCTGTCCGAGCCGAAGATCACGATGCCGACATTGTCGGCTTCGAGGTTGAGCGCCATGCCCTTCACGCCATTGGCGAATTCGACCATCTCGCCGGCCTGGACATTGTCGAGGCCATAGACGCGGGCGATGCCGTCACCGACGGAGAGCACCGAACCGATTTCGCTGACCGTGGCGTCGGTCCCGAAATTGGCGATCTGGTCCTTGATGACCTTGCTGATTTCAGCGGCGCGGATTTCCATTATTCAGCCTTTCATCGGGCAATTTGGCGTCGGGCTTTTCAGCCCTTCATCGCCTGGGCGAAACTGTTGAGACGGGTACGGATGCTGCCGTCGATCAGCTGGCTGCCCAGCTGGACGACGAGGCCGCCGAGAATGGCGGGGTCGACGGTGGTCGCGATCTTCACGTCGCGGCCGACACGGGTCTTGAGGTTGGCGGCGAGCGCCTTCAGCTGCTCGGCGCTCAGCGGGTGGGCGCTGGTGACCTTGGCGGTCACTTCGCCGCGGTGCGCCGCGACGATCGCATGATAGGCGTCGATCATCGCGGGCAGATCGGCAAGGCGGCGATTTTCGGCGAGCACGCCCAGGAATTTGGCGGTCAGCGAATCGAGCTTCAGCGCCTTGGCCACTGCCTCGATTGCCTTTTCGGCATCGCCGCGGGTGACGACGGGGCTCGAAATCAGGGTCGCCAGATCGGCCGAATCGGTCAGCGCGGTCTGCAGCGTCGCCAGGCTCGCCTGAACGCCGTCGATCGCCTTCGATTCGCTCGCCAGATCGAACAGCGCACTGGCATAGCGGCCCGCGAGGCCCGCCGTGATGTTGCCCTGAATGCCGCCGGAATTCTCCACGCGCGAAAGTCCTTCTCTACGATCCCGTGGGGGATTTGGTCGCGCGGTTTTCGGGGAAATTCGACGAACCACCCCCGCGCGAAGTCGCGGCGCGCCTAGCAACGATTCTGTTGCAATGCAAGGTGGGGGTGGGAGGAATCCGCTTCACCTTCCGCCCCCCTCTGCGTCGCGCTTGTCGAAGCGCCCGACTTTCTCCAAACAGGGGCCGAAGACGGATCGCGCCGCGACAGGCGCGGCACGAACGGGAGAGGGCAAGGCCGATGGGCGAAATGATCCGCATGACGATGGACGATGGCGCGGAAATCGCTGTCTATCATGCGCCGGCAGAGGGCGAACGCCGCGGCGGTCTGGTGCTCGTCCAGGAAATCTTCGGGGTCACCGATCATATTCGCGAGCTGTGCGACGAATATGCCGCCGATGGCTATGAGGTACTGAGCCCCGCGCTGTTCGACCGCGAGCATCCGGGGTTCGAAAGCGACTATTCGGGGCCGCAGTTCGAGCGCGCGGTGCAGCTGGCGCGCGAACTCCATCCGTTCGAGCAGAGCCTGAAGGATGCGCAGACGTGCATCGACGCCCTGAAAGGCGCCAAAATATCTGGGGGGCCGGTCTTCATCACCGGCTATTGCTACGGCGGGTCGGTCGCGTGGCGGATGGCACAGATCAGCCCCGATCTGGCCGCCGCTTCGTCTTATTACGGCAGCCTCGTCCCGACGATGTTCAAGGACGAGGCGCCGAGGTGCGCCGCCATTGCCCATTTCGGCCGCTTCGACGGCGGCATTCCGATGGAGGGGGTCGAGGCGCTGATCGCGCGCGATCATCCGACCGCGCAAATCTTCGTCTATGAGGCGGGCCACGGCTTCAACAGCGACCGCCGCAAGGATTATCACGAACCGAGCGCCGACCTCGCGAGGGACCGCACACTCATGCTGTTCAAGGCGTGCGGGGGATAGCAGACGCTGCCACCGCCCCGCGTCGCATCAGGGCGCTGGCTTTGCTCCCACCCCTGCCGCCGCCTTCTGGCATTGATAGACGAGCCGCTCGTTCGGGGTGGCGGGCAGTACGGCGCGAATTGCCTCCTGCTGCGTGGCGAGCCCCGCAAGCGCGTCGGCATCGGTGGTGCAGGCCTTCAGCGTGATCCCCGCCCGCGCCTCGCGCGCCAGCTTCATCGTGTCGGCATCGAGCAGATAGCGATCGACGCGATAATCCTTCGCCGCCGGATCGATCGACGCGACGGTCACGGTCGCCTCCTCATTGGGCACCAGGATACGCTGCCAGCGGCCGTCGGCACCCATCGCATATTGGGTGCGGTCGTTGACGCAGCCGTTTGCGGCAATCGCGACCGGCACGTCGGTGGTCGACGACACGGTGATGCGGCTGCGGTCGGGGCGGATCGTGCAGAGATAATTGCCTTCGGCAAGCTTGGCACCGTCGGGCTTCGCCGTATCGGCCGTATCGCCTTCGACCGCGTCGAGCGCCGCATGCGCATCGGGCCGCGTCGCAAAGAGCAGCGCCGCGAACAGCATCAGCGCCGCCCCGGCGCTCCCCGCGATCTTGGCGCCGCGCATATTCTTCTGATTGTAGAAGAGCAGCGCCGCCCCGGCGCCGAGCGCGCCGATCACGAACAGCACCCCGGCGAGCGCCATGCGGTTCTCGCGGGCGGTCATCGCCGCTTCCTCGGCGCGCGCGGCCTTGAGGTCATGGTCGAGCTTCGCCGCCTCGTCGCGCGCGGCATTGGCCTGCGCCAGCGCGCGGGCATCGGCTTCCAGCGCGGCGCGGTCGCGGGCGTCGGCCTCGGCCATCGTCAGGCACGGCGTTCCGACGCTCGCGAAACTCTGCCCGGCATCGCCCAGAAAACGCGTCACCTCGCGCCCCGCGATCGCGAAGGCGAAGGGCGAATCGCCGTCGTCGGCGCGGGTGATGAAGGTGTTGATGCCGACGATGCGCCCGCAACTGTCGACGAGCGGCCCGCCCGAATTGCCGCGCGCGATCTTCGCCGTGTGGACATAGGTGGCGATGCCCTCGATCGCCTGGGTGTTCGACAGATTGCCCTCGCTCCGCACCGGGCTGCGCGGGGTGATATAATCGGTCGCGCTCTGCGCGGTCGCAAGGTCGACATTGCCCGGATAGCCGAGCGCGACGACCTCTGCCCCTGCCTCGAACGGCCCCGAATAGATGACCGCGGCGGGCACGCGCCCCTCGGTCATTTCGATGAGCGCCAGGTCGCGCTTGGTATCGATCGCGATCAGCTTGCCGGCGTAGCTCTTCTGCCCTTCGGAGGGGACGACGCCGAGCGCGACATTGTTCGGATATTTGGCCGCCGATTCGACGACATGGGCGTTGGTGAGGATACGCGTCGGCGAAATGGCGATGCCGCTGCCATGCCCGAAGCCGACCACCTCGCCATCGACCATCGCGACAGTGACGACGCGGACGACGCTGCGCGAAACCGCGCTGATATCGTCAGCGGCGCGGGCGGGAATCGCGAAGGCGACGAGGACAAGCAGGGGGGCGAGGAAGCGTGCGAGAAGACGGGTCATGGCCGCGAACCTAGTCGCTGCGCGCGCGAAGGCAAGTTAGAGGTAGGGGCGCCACATCATCAGCCATGCCCCGGCGCTGCCGACCAGAATGACGATCGCGCTCGTCGCCAGCACTACGGCCACGGCGGATCGCGCCGCCGGCTTGCTCCGCGCGCCGGTGCGCAGATAGAGTTCGGTCACGCCGAGCGGTAGCAGCGAGTTGGCAAAGGCCAGAAAGATGTCGAACGGGCCGTCCATCGCCGTGCCGATCCCCGCGCCGCCGGCCGCGATGCCCCATGCCATATAGCCGACGCGCATGAACCAGACCGCGCTCGCCACCGCGAACAGGCGCAGCGTCCAGCGCCGGTGGGCCGCAAACCGGCGCGCCCGCGCATCCCGCCATGCAAGCGCGCCGAAGAGAAGAATGAGCAGCGCATCGAGGCTGATCCCCACCGCGCCCGCCCAGTGCAGCCACGTTCCGCGGGCCCAGGTCAGCCAGAGCCCGCCGAGCGCGAGCACCAACGCGCTGAGCAGATAGAGCCGGCCGTTCCAGCGGTGAACCGCGGGCCAGCGCCCCCGGATCGCCGGGATCAACTGCACCAGCCCGCCGAAGGTGATGACCGCCGCCATCAGGACATGCGCCGCGAAGAAGAGATTGCCGCCCGGATCGCCGGGCACAAAGCCCTTGATCAGCGGCTTGGCATTCCAGGCGGCGAAGTCGCCCGACAAGGACGGCGGGTAGTAGAAGAGCAGGATGAAGGCGGTGAAGAGCAGCTGGCCCGCCGCGATCGACAGGAAGCAGAAGGTTGCGGAAAGCCGGAGCCAGTCGCGCGGCGCCGCCCGCTTTCCGCCGGTCTGCGATAGGTCGATGGTTGCCATTCGAGAGTCTCCACTGTGATCCGTCGATGCCGGGGCATCTAAACTGTTAGTTTTATTGAAAAATTCAGTGGCGCGCGCATCGTCCGGCTTTGAGCGCAAGCATCGGGACGCATCGCCGCGCCTGGCATGACATATCGGCGAGCAGACAAAGGAGCCGCATATGACCTATCGAATGAGCTATCGAATTCAGGGGCTGGACCCCGCGCCTTTCGCCCCGCTTTTCGCGCTCGACGATGAGGCGCTGAGCGCGCGGAACGCCCGCCGCGTCATTGCCACCGCTGACCGCGGTTTTCCGTGCCGGGTCAGCCTGGAGGACGCAATGGCGGGCGAGGAACTAGTACTGCTGCATCACCTCAGCCACGATGTCGCCACGCCCTATCGCAGCGCCTATGCCATCTATGTCCGGCGCGGCGCGGCGCGCACTATATGGCGCGATCGGACGCCGCCGGTGTTCGAGGGGCGCCCGCTCGCAATGCGCGCCTTTGGTGCCGACGGTATGCTGCAAACCGCGCGGCTCGCAGGGCCGGGCGAAGCCGACGCCGCAATCCGCGACCTGTTCGCGGACGCCGGCATCGCCTATATCGACGCCCATAACGCCGCGTACGGATGCTTCGCCGCGCGGATCGAGCGGGATGCGAGCGAGGGAGCCGAGCCATGAGCGCCGACAGCATGACCGATGCCGATCGCTGGGCGGCGGTGCAGCGCCGCGACCGCGCGCTCGACGGGCGCTTCGTCACCGGCGTGCTGACGACGGGCATCTATTGCCGGCCGAGCTGCGCGGCGCGGCATCCGGCGCGTGCGAATGTCCGCTTCTTCGCCGACGGCACCGCGGCACGCGCCGCAGGGCTACGCCCGTGCAAGCGCTGCCTGCCCGACGATGTCGCGCGCGACGAAGGCGCCGTGATCGCCGCAATCGCCGCGATCAAGGGCAGCGAAGAGCCGCTTGCGCTCGCCGATCTTGCGGCGCGTACCGGCTATTCGCCGACCCATTTTCAGCGCGTCTTCACCCGCCACACCGGGCTGTCGCCAGCCGCCTATGCAAGGGCGCTGCGCGAAGAGCGCGCCCGCGCGGCGTTGAGCGAGGCGGGGCGCGTGACCGACGCCATCTATGACGCGGGCTTTTCGGGGCCGTCGCGCTTTTACGACACGATGGAGGGACGCATGGGAATGACCGCTTCGGCATGGGTGAACGGCGGCAAGGGCGCGACGATTCACTGGGCGGTGGTATCGACGAGCCTTGGCGACATGCTCGTCGCGGCGACCGCAAAGGGCGTGTGCCGCCTGAGCTTCGCCGAAGGACGCGATGCGCTCGAGGCGCGCTTCCCGGCGGCCGAACTGGTCGAAGGCGGCGCCGATTTCACGGCGCTGCTGCAACAGGTGGTCGATGCGGTCGAGGCGCCGGCGGCCGGTTTCGACCATATTCCGATCGACGTGAAGGGCACCGCCTTTCAGGAAGCGGTCTGGCGCGAACTGCGCAAGATACCGGCGGGCGAGACGCGCAGCTACGCCGACATCGCGGCCGCGGTCGGCAAGCCCAAGGCGGTGCGCGCCGCGGGCAGCGCCAACGGCGCCAACAATGTCGCGGTCCTCATCCCGTGCCACCGCGTCGTGCGCAGCGACGGCTCGCTCGGCGGCTATGCCTATGGCCTGCCAATCAAACGCGAACTTCTGAAAAGGGAAATCAAATGACCGACAAAGTTGCGGCCTTCCGCGCTCTTCACATTCCCGGCGACCCGCTGATTCTGGTCAATATCTGGGACGCCGGCAGCGCGAAGGCGGTTGCCGCCGCGGGCGCCAAGGCGATCGCGACCGGAAGCTATGGCGTCGCCGGCGCGCAGGGTCGCGCCGATGGCGAGGATTTTCCGCTCGCCGATGTGTTCGAGAATCTGGCGCGCATCCTGTCGGTCACCGACCTGCCGGTCACGATCGACATGGAATCGGGCTATGGCGCCGATCCTGCCGGCGTCGGCGTCTCGGTCGCGCGGGCAAGGGCGGCGGGAGCGGCTGGGATCAATATGGAGGACCGTATGCCCGGCCGGAACGATCTGCTGCCGATCGCGGAGGCGCAGGCGCGCTACCGTGCCGCGGCCGATACCGGCATTTTCGTAAACGCCCGCTGCGATGTTTTTCGCGGCGCCGATACGGCGAAGGACGGCGAACGGCTTGTCGCCGCCGTGATCGAGCGCGCGCGCGCCTATGCCGATGCCGGCGCGGGGTCGCTGTTCGTCCCCTTCCTTGGCGATCCGCGCTGCATCGGCGCGATCTGCGAGGCGTCGCCGCTACCGGTCAATATCCTGCGCGCCAAGGCGGGGCCGACCCATGCCGAACTGGCGGCGCTCGGCGTCGCGCGGATCAGCCACGGGCATCAGCCGTGGGCTGCGGCGATGGCGTGGCTGACCGGTCAGGCGCAGCAGGTGCTGGGCGGCGCCGAACCCTATTATTGAGGCGCGGGCGCCTTCATTCGGCGGCCGCCGCGTCGCTCTTGGCTTTGCTCAGGTCGCGGATCGCTTCGAGCTGGCCGAGCAGCCCCTCGCCGCCGCTGCCATGCGGGTCGAAGGCGATCGATTGCGCCAGCTTGATCGCCGGGTCGAAATCGCCCTTGTTGGCGAGCGCGAAGGCATAGGAGATGCGCACCTGCACATTTTCGGGCGCCAGTGCAAAGGCGCGGCCCAGCCCCTCGACCGCGATATCGATCGGGCGCACGCGCTGGTCGATGAAGCTCTGGTAAAAGGCATAGAGCGGGATCGGGTCGTCAGGGTCGGTGCGGTTCGCCAGTTGCAACGGCTGGCGGACGCTGCGCCACGCGCCGGCGCTGTAATCGCCCTTGGCATCGAGTTCGAAGGCGTTGAGCCGTGCGAGCAGCACATTGGCGCGGACATGGTCGGCCTTGATCGCCAGCGCCTTGTCGATCGCGGCGCGGACCGCGGCGAGGTCGCGCTCCTCCTTGTCCAGCGCCCATTCGGCCGAGGCGAGTTCGAACCAGACACCCGCGTCCCCCGGATAGGTGACCGCCAGCTTTTTCAGATTGTCGCGCACCTTGGTCATGCGCTCGCTGCCCTCGTCGGCGCTCATCCGTTCGAGCCGCAGCGGCAACAGCGCATCCTCGGCCGCCGACAACGGCGCGATTCTGATGTTGGTCGCCACCGGGATCGGTTCGAGCGTCGGGCGATAGCTCAAGGGACGCCCGACATAGCGGTTGAGGTCCTTGTCGAGCTGGGCGAGGTCGCCAAAGGCGTCGGTCGCCGCCTGTTTGGGGGCGGTGCCCGCGTTGATTGCGGTCAAATAGGCGCTCAGTTGCCCCGCCCGCGCCGGGTCGTTGTACAGCATGTGGGTGAGCAGCCAGCCGCGGCCATAAAAGACCTCGACTTGCTCGCCGGACTTCAAAGCACCCGATCGTTCGAACAATAATTTCTCGACCGGCAATTTGGGCAGTTCGATCAGGCCATAGGCGCGCCGCCGCGCCGGCTTGCCGATCAGCGCCTTGCCCTGCTTGTCGAAATCGACCGTCGAATAATATTCGGCAAAGCCCTCGACGAACCATGCTGGAAAGGCCGCGGTGACATAGCGTTTCATGAAATGGTGGCCATATTCATGGAACAGGGTCTGCTGCGAATCGGGGGTGCCCATTTCGTCGCCGTAGTTTTCGCGGTTCGACACCGCGAAGCTGCCGTCGCTGTCGGGCGAATAGAATCCGGCAACCGAGCTGCCCGGCCTGCCGTGCAGGCGCGCCACCTCTTCGGACCGCGCGAGCAGGTAGATCGGCAGGCGGGCGCCGTCGGCGCCGCCCGGGACCCGGAAGCGAAAGCGCAAAGTCGCGTCGAAACGCTGCAGCGTGACTGCGAAGTCGCGCAGCGATTTTTCACTGCCTTCGCTATAGATGATGAAATTGTCCGTCTCAGCGCGCAGCCATTTGGCCTCCGCCGACGTTGCCGCCAGCGCCGCGATCAACGCCGCGCCTGCGAAAAGCCCCTTCTGCATCCCGATCGTCCCCCCGAAACGCTGGTCCCCGCCGCCCTAGCTGCCAGCCGGCACGGGCGATGTAAACCCCTGGCGCTTAAACGAAACTATAGGGATCAATGTCGATCGCCAGGCGCACCTTGGTCGGCCAGTCGATGCGGCTGATCCAGTCGCGGATCGCGCCCTGCAGGTCGAAACTGCGCGGGGCGTGGAGGAGGAGGCGGAAGCGGTGGCGGCCGCGCAGCATCGCGAGCGGCGCGGGCGCTGGCCCATAGATGGCGAGGCCGTCGGCGACGGGCGGCTTTTCGCCCAGCCGCTGCGCGACACCGCGCGCAACCTCGATATCTTCGGACGAGATGACGAGCGCGGCGAAGCGGCCATAGGGCGGCGCCCCGGCGAATTTGCGCGCCGCCGCTTCGGCGGCATAAAAGCCTTCGCGGTCGTTGGCGACGAGCGCCGCCATGACGGGGGCGTCGGGTACGCGCGTCTGGATCAGCACCTCGCCGGGCTTCACGCCGCGCCCCGCACGTCCCGCGACCTGTGCGATCTGCTGGAAAGTCCGCTCCGCGGCGCGCAGATCGCCGCCGTCGAGGCCGAGGTCGGCGTCGACCACCCCGACGAGCGTGAGATTGGGGAAATGATAGCCCTTGGTGACGAGCTGGGTGCCGATGATGATGTCGACGAGTCCATCCTCGACCGCCTCGACGAACTCGGCCGCCTTCGCGGGCGACCATAGGGTGTCGCTGGTGACGATCGCGGTGCGCGCCTCGGGAAAGCGTAAGCTTACCTCGTCGGCGACGCGCTCGACGCCGGGGCCGCATGCGACGAGGCTGTCCTCGTCTTCGCATTCGGGGCAGAGGCGCGGCGGCGGCATCACATGACCGCAATGGTGGCAAGCGAGGCGGTGGACGAGCCGGTGCTCGACCATCCACGCGGTGCAGTTCGGGCACTGGATGCGGTGGCCGCAGGTGCGGCACAGCGTCAGCGGCGCAAAGCCGCGGCGGTTGAGGAACAGCAGGCTCTGCTCGCCCTTCTGCAACCGGTCGGCGAGTGCCTCGACGAGCGGCGGCGCGAGCCAGCGGCCGCGATCGGGCGGATCCTGCCGCATGTCGATTGCGGCAAGATCGGGCAGCGTCGCGCCGCCAAAGCGCGCGGGGAGCACAATGTGGCGATAGCGTCCGGCCTCGACCTGCGCCAGGCTTTCAAGCGCCGGGGTCGCGCTCGCAAGGATCACCGGCAAGCCTTCGAAATGGCCGCGCATCACCGCGACGTCGCGCGCGTGATAATGGACGCCATCCTCCTGCTTGAAGCTGGTTTCATGCGCCTCGTCGACGACGATCACGCCCAGATTGGCGTAAGGCAGGAACAGCGCCGAGCGCGCGCCGACGACGATCTTCGCCTCGCCGCTTGCGATCGCGTGCCAGGCGCGCCGCCGCTCGACCGATCGCAGCCCGCTGTGCCACGCCACCGGCTCGCAGCCGAAGCGCGCGGCAAAACGCGTCAGCATTGGTTCGGTAAGCGCGATCTCGGGGAGCAGGACCAGCGCCTGCCTGCCCGCGTCGATGGCGGCGGCAATCGCCTCCATATAGACTTCGGTCTTGCCCGATCCGGTGACGCCGTCGAGCAGCAGCGTTTCGAACCCGCGGGCGGCGACGGCGTCGCGCAATTGCCGGGCGGCCGCCGCTTGCTCGGACGAGAGGTCGGGCGGCGCGAAGGCAGAGTCGGGCTCCGGATAGGGCTGATCGGCCGACACGCTCACCGCCTCGAGTGCGCCCGTCTGGACGAGGCCGCGGATCACCGCCTCGCTGACTTCGCCCAGCGCCGCGAGTTCGCGCACAATGCCCTGCCGCGCGCCGATCTTTTCGAGCGCAACGGTGCGTTGCGGCGTCATCCGCGCTGGTCGTTCGCCCGTCGCACGATATTCGACGATGGGGCGCCGCGCGTCGGCAAAGGCGGCGCCGGGCAGAACCATGCGCAGCACCGATCCAGGGGGTGCGAGATAATAGTCGCTCGTCCATTCGACGAGGCGGCGCAGCGGCGCGCGGATCGGCGGCACCGGCACCACCTCGAACAAATTGCGCAGGCGGTTGTCGCCGACGGGTTCGGGGGCGCCGAAGCTTTCATCCTCCCACACCACGCCGCCCAGCCGCCGCGGGCCGAGCGGCGCGACGACGACGCTGCCGAGCGGCGCGTCGCTGCCGTGCGGGACGCGATAGTCGAGCGGGCCGAGGGCGGCGGTCAGAAGGAGGACGCGGGCACGGGTCATGGAAGCGACGACGATATAGGAGCGCGGCGAAAATAGGAAAGCGCGCTATGCCTCGCCGAGCCGATGCCCGATGTCCGTTGCCGACCTGCGTCGGCGGATCACATCGCCTTGATATAGTCGACCATCTGGCCGACCACGGTTCCCCAGCCGTCGTGGAAGCCCATTTCCTCATGCTTCTGGCGCGCGGCACTGTCGCCGTGGACCGCGACCGCGCGATAGAGCGTGCTGTTGCCCTGCGGCGTCAGGAACAGGCCGGCGGTGAAGAAGGGCGCGGGCGCGGGGCGGAAGCCGGGGAGCAGCGTGTCGGTGAAGATCAGCCGTTCGCCCGGCACGACCTCCAGATAGCAGCCGCTGTTCGGAAACTCCTCGCCCTCGGGCGAGCGCATCGTCGTGCTGAAGACGCCGCCGGGGCGCAGGTCCATCTCGCAGGCGGTGACCGTCCAGGGCTTCGGCACGAACCAGTGCACCAGATGCTCGGGTGTGGTCCAGACCTTCCACACAAGGTCGGCGGGCACGTCGATCACGCGTTCGAGGACAAGGTCGAGGTCGGGATCGACCGGGCTGAGCGGAAAGGTCATTCGGGGGTCTCCTTCTTGTTTTTGAGCGAGAGCAGATAGGCATCCATGCGGTCGAGTCGGCCTTCCCACAGGCGGCGCTGGGTCGCGAGCCAGTCCTCGGCCAGCCGCAGCCGGTCGGGGGCAAGGCTGTAGGTGCGGACCCGGCCATGCTTGCGCGAATGGACGAGGCCGCAGCCTTCGAGCACCTTGAGGTGCGCGAGAAAGGAGGGGAGCGCCATCGGGTGGTGCGCCGCAAGTTCGCTGACCGACGCCGGTCGTTCGCCCAGCCGTTCGAGAACCTGCCGCCGTGTCGGGTCGGCGAGGGCGCGGAAGATGCCGTCGATCATCGCCGGTTCGGGCGCAATCGGGGCGTCGGGCCGGATGGTCGACATCGCAGTCTCCTTTCGCCAACCCTCTTAGAGCGCTCCAATAGTTAGGTCAATGCCTAACTATTGGAGCGCCGCAATATGGCGCGCGATCGCGGGCGGAGCGGGGGGTCAGGCGGTGGCGATGCGGCGCGGTCGGGCGCGGGCGGGCTTCGGCCGCCGGAACCAGAAGGTCCACACCGCAAAGCTGCCGAGCATCGCCATCGTCAGCCCCGACAAGGTCATGACGATGCGATAGCCGAGCCCGCCGACCTTGGCGGCGTGCAGCGGATAGGCCTTGTTGAACGCCTGTGCGGCGGGCGCCATGGCGAGCGCGTCGCGCGCACCCAGCAGCCGGCCCGTCTGCGCATCGAACCACAGCGTCGAGCGCCCGTTGGGAAGCCATTCGGCCTGCTGGCGCATCCGCAGCATGATCGGGTCGCCCGCCTTGCGCGGCAGGCTGAGGATACGGAACTCGCCGTCGGGAAAGCGGCGGCGCGCTTCGGCGAGCATTGCCGCATAATCGGGCTTCGCGGCGAGCGGGCCGCCCTTATATTTAGGCGGCGCCATCGACTTCTCCGCCGCGGCAATCGAACCGAAGGGTGCGACGACAGCCATTGCGAAGGGGCGGAAGATCATCATCGTCCCGGTGACGACCGAGAGCAGCAGCAGCGGTGCCATCACGATTCCCAAGTCGCGGTGATGCGTGACGATCGCCGGCCGGCTCATTCGCTTGGGCCACAGGCGCAGGCGGAAGGTCCGGCGCGTCCGCCACCACAGGATGACGCCCGACACGATGAAGAACAGCCCGCACAGGCCCGCGATGCCGATCACCCACTTGCCGCTGTCGCCCGCGAAGAGATGGTGATGGAAATCGAAGATCCACAGCTCGGGCCGCTCCCACTGACTGGCCCAGCGGGTGACGATCTGCCCCGTCTGGTCGGCATAGGCACCGGCGCCTTCGCCGAAGCGGGTCTGGTGGAGGCCAAAGCCGTCGCGGGCATAGATGATGCCCTGCGCGCCCGGCTGCGCCATGATCGCCTCGGTCGCCCGCGTCACGCTGCCAAGGTCGCTGCGCAGCGGGTCGCCGCTATGCGGCAGCCCGATCCACGCATCCTTGTGGACGAGGATCGCGCCGGTGAGGCCCAGCAGGCCGAGCACCAGCCCGATCAGCCCGCCGGTCCAGCGGTGCAGCGTGTCGAGCAACTGCATCAGAAGCGATAATCCCAACCGAGGGTGAAGGTGCGACCGCGGCCGGCGAAGTTGAAGAAATTATCGGTCGGCCGCTGGGTGTCGCTCGCATAGGCGATATATTGCCGGTCGAACAGATTCTGCACCGCCAGGCTGATGCCGCCGATCCGCGTCTGGTAGCGCAGGAAGGCGTCGGTCAGATTATAGCCCTCGAAATCGTTGCGCGGGTCGCGCATCGGGCCGGTGAAACTGCGCGCAAGATAGAATTGCGTCTGGACGCGCGCCGACAGCGGCCCCTTGGCATAGCTGGCGGCCAGGTTCAGCCGGTCGGGCGAGATATTCGCACCGTCGAGGTCGGTTTCGACGATGTCGTCGCCGTCGGCATCATATTTGCCGTCGAGATGGGCATAGCCTGCCGAGACGGTCAGGCCGTCAATCGGCAGCTTGACCGCCAGATTGATCTCCAGCCCCTCGATCGCGACGCGCTGGCGCAGCACGTCGAAAATGCCGTCGGGCCGGGCGACGAGCAATTGCCCCTCCTTGCTCGACGACCAGAAATAGGTCGCACTCGCATCGAGCGGACCGCGCTTCACCTCGACGCCGATCTCGCGGTTGTTCGATACGATCGGACGGATGTTGAGGAAATTGTCGATCTCGACCCCCGGCGTGCTCACCGCGCGGGTGATGCGGCCGACGTCGGGGGCGGTATAGCCTTCGGCATAGCTCGCATAGGCGCGGATGCCGGGGACCGGCTCGACGATCACCCCGCCGTTCAGCAGCACGTCGTCGAAACTCGGGCTGCCGCCCTTGACGAAGGTGCGACCCGCGCTCGCGAGCGTCGTATAATCGTCGATGCTGATCTTCACATTTTCGTAGCGCGCGCCGCCGGCGACGCGGACGAGGCCGTCAAACAATTTGAGATTGGCCTGTCCGAACGGCGCGAAGCTGCGGAAATCGGTCGGCGGCACCCAGACGCGGTCGGTGGCGATCAGCCGCTGCTCGGTCGAATCCCACAGCGCGTCGAAACCGGCGATCAGCGTCAGTGCCTCGAAACCGGGCACCGCACGCTCATAGCTGAGCTTGGCGCCATATTTGCGGCTGCGGTTCTGCGATTGATCGAACAGCGTTCCGACCGGCGCGATCTGGACGTCCTGGAAGGTCGCGATCGGATTGGGTTCGCCGCCGAAGGTGTCGCGGGTGCGGTTCCAGAAAATCTGGCCGACGAAATTCCCGCCGCCAAGGTTGCTGTCGGTCAACGACAGCGCCAGGCTTTCGGTGCGGCTCGCGGCGGGATCGCCGGGCGGGGTGCCGCGCGCAGCGCTGGTCGGCAGGCCGGTCGCACGATTGCCTGCCACCGCGACATAATCGCCGTCGCCTTTCAATTCGTAACGGCTGGCGATCAGGTCGAGCCGCATCGTGTCCGTGACCTCGTAGCCAAAGCGCCCGAACAGCGAGAGCGTCTTGGAATCCTGCGTCTCGCCCTGCGTCAGATTGATCCCGACCGGACGGCCTTCGCCGTCGCGAAAGATGCCGCGCACCTCATAGGCCGCGCCGACTGACGCGTCGAAGCGTCCGGCCCGATACTGGACCAGCCCCGCCGCCTTGCCGCCCATGCCGGCTTCGGAAAATTCGTTGTCGGCGGTGCCCTGCAACAGCAGTCGGCCGCTGACGCCTTCGGTCTTCGGCGCGCCGATCGTCACCTGATTGACGATACCGCCGGTGCCGCCGATCCCCTGCAGCGCGTTCGAACCGTAAATGACCTCGACCCGGTCGATGAAGAAGCCGTCGATGGTGAAGCCGTCGCGGCTGCCGTCGCGCAGCGGGGTCGATTGCGGAATGCCATTGATCGCATAGAGCGGCGATCGCCCGCGCAGCGTCTCGCCCGCGCCCGACAATTTCTGACGCGTCGGCGAAAAGCTGGGGGTTAGCGTTGCGACCGCGTCGGTGACCGATCCCGAAATCAGCACCTGCTGGTCGAGCGCCTCCTTGCCGATGACATCGACCGTCAGTGGCAGGGCGTTGGGCGGCAGGATCGTGCGCGCCGCGGTGACGACGATATTATCCTCGCCCTTCGTGTCGGGCGCCGCGGTCTGCGCGAGCGCGGGGGAGGAAAGCGCGGTGCAGGCCAGCGCCGCGGCGACAATTTTGCGAATCATTCTCAACTCCTGTTAAGCAGGCCGCTAGTGCGACTGATTCGCAAATGCAAGGGGTTTCAGGGCAGAATTTGGCCGAGCGCAATTCCTTTGCCGCTTCGCCTTCCTGGATGGCGCATAGGATGACAAAAGCGGCACACGCCGCGTCTCGCTGGCCGACCCGCCGCTATTCGATGGCCCAGCTGAGCCGCGATCGGAACTGCGCGGGGCGCGGCTTTCCTTGCGCGTCGAGGGCGGGCAGGAACAGCCCGCTTCGCATCAGGACCTCGCATGTCTTGCGATCAAGGATGTCGCTGCCGGCCGATTTTGTGATGTGGCAAGCGGTCGGGCGGCCCGAAGGTGCGACATCCAGTATGAACTCGCTGGCGCCTTGCGCCCGTGTACCGGGATAATCGGCAGGCAGGATCCAGCGTTCGGGGCTGATTGGCGTCAGACCATCTTCGTCGGTGGCGTCGGAGTCCGCGCCTGCCTTGTCGGGCTTGGTCCAGGCGATGCGTAGGCGCGGCAACGCTTGCCGTTTACCGTTGCGGTCGACGCCCGCCGTTGCCCAGCCCAGCTTTTTGAGCGCGAGCGTGCAGGACGCATCGGCAATCGCCTGCCCGCCCCGCACACTTCCCGCCTTGCACGTCGGCGCGTTGCTCGCTTCGTCATGGCGCAGCGTTACGATCGCTTCGCCCGCCGCTTCGTCCGCGAGGCCGACGAGCAACCGGTCGTCGTCGGTGGCACGCGCCACCGGCATCGACGGTTGCGCGGCCGCCGCGGATGCCAGCGCCAGCGCGCCCGCGATCGCCGCGCCGGTCCGGATCAACCCGCCAGCACCTTGGCCATCATCCGCTCTTCCTTGGCGATCCACGATGCCATGCTCGGGCGCGACAGGATCGCCTCGCTCCACGCGGCGATTTTGGGATAGGTGGCGGCGTCAATGGTCACGCCGCAGTGACGGACGTTGACCAGCGGTGACACTGCCGCCAGATCGGCGAGGGTCAGCCGATCGCCGACGAGGTAACCCGACGCCGGGATCGCGCCCTCCAGATAGGCGAGCAATTTCGGCAGTTCCTCGGCTTCCGCTTCGGCGGCGGCGGCGAGGTCGCCTTCGCGGCCCAGGAATTTGGGGGCGACGATGCGGTTGAAGAACATCTTGCCGCCGCAGGCCGCGAACACGGTGTCGCCGAACTCGTCCCACCACACGGTGCGGCCGCGCGCTTCGGGGTCGGCGGGGATCAGCGCCGGCTCGGGATATTTCGCTTCGAGATAGTGGATGATCGCGCTCGAATCGGCGAGCAGGAAGCCGTCGTCGTCGATCGCCGGCATCTTGCCGAGCGGCGATGCGGCGCGAAAGCCGGGATCGGGATCGCCGATGCCCACGCCCTTGAGCTCGAAATCAAGACCCTTTTCACCCAGAAAAGCGAGCAATTTGCGCACGAAAGGCGATACGATCGACCCATAGACTATCATCTTGGCATCCTCCTGTTTCCTGCCCGAACATAGGCGGTCGGTTGTTCGCTGCAACCTGTTCGATGATTACAGCAATGCGCAACAAATGCTGCTTGCTATCGGTCGCTCGGCATGCTCCTATTTGTGACAGAGGGGGGCGCTGCTACGGCAGCAATCATCAGGATATGTGTAATGCGCCCTTCGCTCTGGGCAGATCGGCTGATGGCCCTTTCGGTCCGCTTCGTCGGGCTCGGCATTCTTGCGGCCGCGCTGGCGGCGGCGGTCGCCAGCTTCTTCTACAATAAGGCGCAGGAGGACGAGCAGGCGACCCGCGTCGCGATGCAGGTGAACGTCCGGCTGCGCGATCAGCTCGCAGTGCTCGAAGGGGTGCGCGCGCTCTATCAGTCTGACACGGCGGCGAGCGGGCCGGGGGTTCGCGCCTTCCTCGCGGCGCTGCGGCCGCAGGTGCGCGCGCCGGGGATGCAGGGGGTGGGCATTGCGGTCGCGATCCAGCAGGACACTCCCGCCGCGGCCGAAGCGCAGCTGCGTGAAAATTACGGCAAGGAGATCAAGGTCTGGCCGCGGACGAGCGAGCCGATCGGCTTTCCCATCGTCCTTGTCGAACCCGACAATGATCGCAATCGCGGGGCGCTCGGCTATGACATGTACAGCGAGCCGATCCGGCGCGAGGCGATGCGCCGCGCCTGGCAGACCGGCCAGCCCGCCGCGAGCGGGATCGTCGAACTGATCCAGGAACGCGGTGCGCAGCACAAGCAGCCGGGCTTCCTGATCTATGTGCCCGTCTATGCCAATCCGCTGGCGGCTGCGGATGCTCCGCCGTCGGCGGCACCGCTGCCGTCGCCTTCGCAGCCGATCGAAGCCTTTGTTTACGCGCCGTTCCGCATCGAAAATCTGATGCGCGCGGCGCTCGGCAATCAGCTCGACGCGATCGACGGGATCGAGGTTTATGCCGGCGAAGGGCCGTCGGCACCGCTTGTCTTCCGTCACGGCAAGGTCGGCTGGGACGCGCATCAAGAGGTGCTTCGCGTTGCCGATCGCCGCTGGACGATGCGGCTGTCCTATGGCCGTTTCATCGACCGGCTCGGTCGTCCGCTCGCCATTCTGCTTTTCGGCATCGCGCTCGCCTGGCTCGCGGTGCAGTTGCACCGCATGCAGCACCGCCGCCTCGGCGCGGCGCAGGCGCTGGCGGAGGAGAAGGAGCGTCATGCCGAGGATCGCGAGTTGATGATCGGCGAAATGGCGCACCGTATGAAAAACGCCTTCGCGCGCATCGGTGCGCTCGCGCGGATCACGCTGCGCGAGGTCGACAGTCTGGAGGCGTTCGAGGCGAAGTTCGACGGGCGGCTGCGCGCACTGTCCGATTCGAAGCAGATGCTCGTCACCGGCGCGGTCGATACGGTTGACCTCGGCCGCATCGTCCGGCGCGAACTCGACATTGCGGGCTGGGACGCACAGCGGCTTGCTGCGGTTGAAGGCCCGGATGTGCGGCTTGACGAAGAGGGCGCGCAGGCTATTGCCCTTGCCGTGCATGAACTGGTGACCAACAGCGTCAAATATGGCGCGCTCGGCGGGAAGGGCGATCTTGCGGTCGGCTGGCGCCGCGACGGCGGCGATGTCGAGCTGTCGTGGATCGAAAGCGGCCTCCCCGAAACCCCGCACATCGAAAGCGAAAGCTTCGGCACCCAGTTCATCCGCTCGCTGATCGAACGCCAGCTCAAGGGGCAATGGACCCGCGCCGCCGCCGATCACGGCCTGTCCATCGTCATTCGCTGGCCCGATCGTGTCGCCACCGCCTGATCCGCGCTGGCATATCTGGATCGATCGCGGCGGCACCTTCACCGACGTCGTCGCGCGCTCGCCGGCGGGGGCGGTCGTCACTGCCAAATATCTTTCCGAAGACCATGCGCGTCCCGGCGACGCGGCGGTGGGTGCGATCCGCGACCTGACCGGCGCCGGGACAGGCGCGCTGCCGCCGCTCGCGGTGCGCATGGGATCAACCGTCGCGACCAACGCGCTGCTCGAACGCAAGGGCGCGCCGACTCTGCTCGCGATCACGCGCGGCTTCCGTGACGCGCTGACCATCGGCTATCAGGATCGCCCCGACCTGTTCGCGCGCCGGCTCGACCGCACACCACCGCCGCACGCGCAAGTTGCCGAAATTGCCGAGCGCGTCGGTCCCGACGGCGAGTTGCTGATCCCGCTCGACGAAGACGCCGCGCGCACCGCGCTGCAAAAGGCGCGTGCGGCGGGAATCGACAGCATCGCGATCATTTTGATGCACGGCTATCGCTATCCCGCGCACGAACGGCGCCTGGCAGAGATCGCCGCCGAACTCGGCTTCGCGCAGATTTCGGTCAGCCATGAAGTGAGCGCGCTGATCAAGCTGGTCGGGCGCGGCGACACGACGCTTGCCGACGCCTATCTGTCGCCGGTGCTGCGCCACTATGTCGGCCAGTTCTGCGCCCAGCTCGGCGACGACACCCGTCCGCAATTCATGAAAAGCTCGGGCGGGCTCGCGTCGGCCGCGGCGTTCCACGGCCGCGATGCGATTCTTTCGGGCCCCGCGGGCGGCATCGTCGGCATGGTCGGCAGCGCCGCGCCGCTGGGCAAGGATCGGCTCATCGGCTTCGACATGGGCGGCACCTCGACCGACGTCAGCCATTATGCCGGGCGGCTCGAACGCGATAACGAAAGCATCGTCGCGGGCACGCGCATCCGGGCGCCGATGCTGCGTATCCACACCGTCGCCGCCGGGGGCGGTTCGATCTGCCGCTGGGACGGTGCGCGCCTGCTCGTCGGACCCGAAAGCGCGGGCGCCAATCCCGGCCCCGCCGCCTATGGCCGCGGCGGGCCGCTGACCGTCACCGACTGCAACGTGCTGCTCGGCAAGATTCAGCCCGAACATTTCCCCAGGCTCTTCGGTCCGGCGGGCGACCAGCCGCTCGATCGCGCCATCGTCGCCGAAAAATTCGCCGCCATGGCGGCCGAAGTCGGCGACATCACGCCCGAGGCGCTTGCCGAGGGGTTGCTCGCGATCGCGGTTCAGCAGATGGCGAATGCGATCAAACGCATCACCATCGCGCGCGGACATGATGTGACGCAGGGCTATCATCTCGTCGGCTTCGGGGGCGCTGCGGGGCAGCATGTTTGCCTCGTCGCCGACGCATTAGGGATCGACCGGATCCTGCTCCACCCGCTCGCCGGTGTATTGTCAGCCTATGGCATGGGCCTCGCACGGCCGTCGGCGATCCGAGAGCGCACGCTCGCGCTGCCGCTCGGCGCGGGCTGCGTCGAGCCGATGCACCGCGCGGAGGCCGAACTTATCGCTCAGGCCCGCGGCGATCTTGCGCCCGACGTAACGGTCACGCACGAAACCCTGCTGTTCGTGCGTCTTGCCGACAGCGACAATGCGATCGAGCTGCCGACCGGAGATCCCGTCGCGGTGCGTGCCGCCTTTGTCGATGCCTTCCGCGCACGCTTCGGCTATGCGCCGCACGACGATCTGGTCGTCGATCGCATCCGTGTCGAACTGACCGAAGCAGGCGACGCGCCCGCGGCCCTGCCGGCACCCGCGCCAGAGGCCGAGGTGGAGGCAGAAACCGTCATCGCCTGGCTCGCGGGCGGACCCCGCGCCGTCCTACTTCATCAGCGCAGCGCACTTGCCCCCGGCCGCCGCATCGCCGGCCCCGCGATCATCGTCGATCCGCTGTCGACGACCGTCGTCGAACCCGGCTGGACCGCAACGGTCGAGCCCGAGGGGACGCTGCGGCTCGTAAAACCATCGGCAATCCGTCCCGTCGCCTCGCCATCGCAAGGGGGCGGTGACGATCCGGCAGCACCCGATCCCGTCCGCCTCGAAATCTTCAACAGCCTGTTCATGGCGATTGCCGAGGAAATGGGCGGCGCGCTTCAACACAGCGCTTCGTCGATCAATATTCGCGAGCGGCTCGATTTTTCCTGCGCGCTGTTCGACGGCGAAGGGCGGCTCGTCGCCAATGCGCCGCACATGCCGGTGCATCTGGGGTCGATGGGTGAAAGCGTGCGGACCATCCTGCGCCAGCGCGGATCCGGCCCCGACGGGCGTCCGCGCGACGGGCGCGGCATCCGGCGCGGCGACGCCTATGCGCTCAACGCTCCCTATGACGGCGGCACCCATCTGCCGGACATCACCGTCATCATGCCGGTGTTCGTCGATGCGGGTGCCGATGCACCCGCCTTTTTCGTCGCGGCGCGCGGCCATCACGCCGATCTGGGCGGGATAGCGCCCGGATCGATGCCGCCAGGCAGCCGCAATATCGAGGAAGAAGGCATCATCTTCGACAATATGCTGATCGTCGACGATGGCCATTTCCGCGACGCGGCGGTGGAGGAGCATCTGACCGCAGGCGACCTGCCGGCGCGCAACCCGGCGCTCAACATCGCCGATCTGAAGGCGCAGGTCGCCGCCTGTCAGCGCGGCGCGAGCGGCCTTGCCGATCTCGCCGCCGCGCACGGCGGCGCGACCGTCGCCGCCTATATGACGCATGGTCAGCGTCAGGCGGAGGCGGCGGTGCGTCAGCTCGTCGCGCGGCTGGGCAATGGTTATTTCCGCTATGCGATGGACAATGGCGCCGAAGTCGTCGTGGCGGTGACGGTCGATCGCGGGGCGCGCCACGTCACCATCGACTTTACCGGCTCGTCCGCGACGCTCCCCGATAATTTCAACGCCCCGCTGCCGGTCGTGCGCGCGGCGGTGCTCTATGTGCTGCGCACGATGCTCGACGACCCGATCCCGATGAACGAGGGCTGCCTGGCGCCAGTGACATTGATTGTTCCCGACGATTCGATGCTCTCGCCGCGCTATCCCGCCGCGGTGGTCGCGGGCAATGTCGAAACCAGCCAGGTCATCACCGATGCGCTGTTCGCCGCCTTCGGCGCGATGGCGGGCGCGCAGGGGACGATGAACAATTTCACCTTCGGCAACGATGCCTACCAATATTATGAAACGATTGCCGGCGGATCGGGCGCCGGCCCCGGCTTCGACGGCACTGCGGTGATCCAGACGCACATGACCAACAGCCGGATGACCGATCCCGAAGTGATGGAGGCGCGCTTCCCCGTGATCGTCGAGGAATTCTCGATCCGCAAAGGATCGGGCGGCGCCGGCCGCTGGCGCGGCGGCGACGGCGCGACGCGCCGCATCCGGTTCCGCGAACCGATGGCTGCGAACATTCTCGCTAATCGTCGCCGGATCGCGCCCAGCGGCCTTGCGGGCGGCGCCGACGGCGCGCCGGGCCGCAACTGGATCGAGCGCGCCGACGGGACGACCGAAGAACTGGGCGCGACCGCCAGCGCGGACCTGGGCGCGGGCGACGCCTTCGTCATCGAAACCCCCGGCGGCGGCGGCTATGGCGAAGCGGAGGGGGATTAGATGCTTGTCCTGATCGGGATTGCGATCATCATCGCGGGCTTCCTGCTCCGCTTCAATCCGCTGCTCGTCATCATGGCGTCGGCGCTCGCGACGGGTCTGGCCGCCGGGCTTGACGTCACCGCGATCATCGCCGCCTTTGGCAAGGCCTTTAACGACACACGCTATGTCAGCATCGTCTGGATCGTGCTCCCCGTCATCGGCCTGCTTGAGGCCTATGGGCTTCAGCAGCATGCGCGCTCGCTGATCGGGCGGATCAAGGGCGCGACGCTCGCCCGGCTGCTCGCCTCCTATCTGTTGTTGCGCCAGGCGATGTCGGCGGTCGGGCTGACCTCGGTCGCCGGACATCCGCAGACGGTGCGTCCGCTCGTCGCGCCGATGGCGGAAGCCGCCGCGGAGGCGCAGGGCGTCGCGCTGAGCGATGCGCAGCGCGACGAAATCCGGGCCTATGCCGCCGCGACCGACAATGTCGGGCTGTTTTTCGGCGAAGACATCTTCCTCGCCATCGGGTCGATCCTGCTGATGAAGGGGCTGCTCGAAGGCTATGGCTATGTCATCGAACCGCTGCATTTCTCGGTCTGGGCGATCCCGACCGCGATCGCGGCCTTCCTGATCCACGGCTTCCGCCTGCGGCTGCTCGAAAGGCGGATGCTGCGCGCGGCGGGGCAGGGGGCCGGGGCATGATCACGCTCGGTTTCGTCTATGTCCTCGCCGGACTGACCTTCGCGATCTTCGCCGCGCTCGGCCTTGGCGATCGCAGCAATCCCAAACGCTTCGGCAACGCCGCCTTCTGGGGGCTGCTCGCGCTGTCGATGCTCGCGGGCGACCGCCTCGGCGATTTCGGCAACGGGCTGCTCGTGCTCGCACTCGTCGCCATCGCCGGGACGGGCCAGATCGGCCGCGCGCCGGGCGGCGAGGTGCCGGCGGCCGTGCAGGCCGAACGCGCGGCGCGCTACGGCAATTTCCTGCTTGTCGTCGCGCTCATCATCCCGGCGGTCGCGCTCGCCGGCACCTTCCTCTTCAAATGGGTGCCGGGGCTCGCCGATCCGAAGCAGGCGACGCTGATCTCGCTCGGGATCGGCGTGCTGATCGCGCTCGCCGTCGGCATGGCGCGGCTGCGGCCCGCGCCCCTGCTCCCGGCGCAGCAGGGGCGGCGGCTGCTCGACGCGGTCGGATGGGCGGCGATCCTGCCGCAGATGCTCGCCAGCCTCGGCGCGGTGTTCGCGCTCGCCGGAGTCGGCGAAGTCGTCGGCGACCTGATCGGCGCCGCGATCCCGCAGGGCAGCCTGTTCGGCGCCGTCGTCGCCTTCGGGCTCGGCATGGCGCTCTTTACCATGGTGATGGGCAACGCCTTCGCCGCCTTTCCGGTGATGATCGCCGCGGTCGGCATGCCGCTGCTGATCAAGCAATATGATGGCAATCCCGCGGTCGTCGCCGCGATCGGCATGCTCGCGGGCTTCTGCGGCACGCTGATGACCCCGATGGCGGCGAACTTCAACCTGGTCCCCGCCGCGCTGCTCGAGCTCAAAAACCCCTATGGCGTCATCAAGGTGCAGATCGGCACCGCGATCCCGCTGCTCGCGGTCAATATCCTCTTCATCTGGCTCTTTGCGTTTTAGCCCCGCCTTCAAATTTCCGTTCGCCCTGAGCTTGTCGAAGGGCCGTTCATCCTTCTGCAGCGTCGAAAGAGAAGAACGGTGCTTCGACAAGCTCAGCACGAACGGATAGAGAAATTCCGGTAATGACCGACCTCACCCCCGACCACGCCGTCCGCTTTGCCACCGCGACCCTGTCGCATCTCGGCCGCGAATATCCCTACAAGATGGACCTAGTGCTGAACGGGCCGGAGGACGCACGGCCCCCGTGCGAGCATCACCCGATCTTTCACGGCAGTTTCGACTGGCATAGCTGCGTCCATGGCTGGTGGCAGATCCTTCGCCTTGCGCGCCTCTATCCCGATCTGCCCGTCGCGGCCGAGATCCGCGCGCGCGCCGATGCGATGCTCGTGCCGGATAAGGTCGCGGGCGAGCTTGCCTTTCTGGGCCGGCCGATGGCGGCAGGCTTCGAACGGCCTTATGGCTGGGCGTGGCTCCTCGCGCTGCATGCCGAGGCCGAACAGCACAACGCCCCCTGGGCCGCCGCGCTCGAACCGCTCGCGCTCGCCTTTGCGGCGCGCTTCCATGCCTTCCTGCCCAAGCTCACCTATCCCTTGCGCGTCGGCACCCATTTCAACATCGCTTTCGCGCTGCTCCTCGCGCGCCACTGGGCCGCGCTCCGCGACCCCGCGCTCGTCGCCCTTATCGATGCCCGCGCGCGCGACTGGTTCGCCGGTGACCGCGATTGCCAGGCATGGGAGCCTGGCGGCGACGAATTTCTCTCCTCGGCGCTGACCGAGGCGCATCTGATGGCGGTCGTGCTCGGCGACGCCTTCCCGGCCTGGTTCGACGCCTTTCTGCCCCGCGCCGCCGCACATCAGCCCGCCACGCTCTTCACCCCTGCCAGCGTGTCGGACCGCAGCGACGGCAAGATCGCGCATCTCGACGGCCTCAATCTCAGCCGCGCCTGGTGCTGGCGTGCGATCGCCGCCAAGCTCGGCGCCGCGCACCCCGTTACCCCCGTCGCCGAAGCCGCCGCCGAGCAGCACCTCGCCGCCGCGCTCCCGCACGTCACCGGCGACTATATGGGCGAACATTGGCTCGCGAGCTTCGCGCTCCTGGCATTGGACGGCCTCGCCGATTGACAAGCCCCCGCGTGGACGCAAGAGACGGCGTAAGAGGGGAGACGGACTGCACATGAAAACCCTGCGCCCGACATCGTTCGACGTCGCCGAGCGCGCGGGCGTGTCGCAGTCGACCGTCTCGCGCGCGCTGCGCAGCAGCCCCGGCGTCAACGCCGAAACGCGTGCCCGCGTCGCGCAGGCGGCGGCCGAGCTTGGCTATGTCGTCGATCGCCACGCCTCGTCGCTGCGCCTCAAGAGCAGCGAGACGATCGCGCTCGTCACCATCTGCCGCCCTGGCGAGGACCGCAGCGCGATCAACCCCTTTTATTTCGCGCTCCTCGGCAGCATCGCCGCCGCCACCTCGGCGCGCGGCTTCAACCTGCTCGTTTCCTTTCAGGAGAGCGAAGCCAATTTCCGCGCCGATTTCGTTCGCTCGGGGCTCGCCGACGCGATGATCGTCATCGGCACGACCAGCAACCGCGCCGCGTGGGACTATTTCGCCGCGGCGCAGGCATCGGGGCATGATTTCACCTGCTGGGGCAGCCCCGGCGGCGACTTCCACTGGATGCGCAGCGATAATGAGGTGGGCGGGCGCCTCGCCGCCGATCATCTCGTCGCCACCGGCCGCCGCCGCCTCGCCTTCGTCGGACCGCAGCGCTCGCCGCAGCGCCAGTTCGACGAACGCCGCGACGGCTTCGCCGCCGCGCTTGCTGCGCACGGCCTCGCCCCCGTCCTCGCCGAGCCGCCGCCGGCGGAGGATCGCCATGCCCAGGGTATCGCCGGGGCCCGCGCGCTGCTCGCCGCGCATCCCGATATCGACGGCATTTTCGCCGCCAGTGACATGCTTGCGCTGGGGGTGCTTCAGGGGATCAAGGATATGGGGCGCGGCGTGCCCGGCGACGTCGCGCTGATCGGCTTCGACGGCATCCGCGCCGGCACGCTCGCTGATCCCGCGCTCACCACGATCGAGCCCGATCTCGATGCCGCGGGCGAAGCGCTCGTCGCCATGGCGCTGGAAGATGATGCCCACGCCCGCGACGGCACCCGCATCCCCGTCCGCCTCGCGGTGCGCGGCACGGCCTGAGCGCGGTTGCTCGGGCGGGCTCGTCCTCGCGAGCAATAACGCTTCGGGGCCGCGACACTTTGTGTCCTTGTGCGGGAAAAATTCGGGCGCCGCCCGTGGACGAATGGCTGGGTTCGCGTGCATCATCCACCCCCACCCCCTTGCATTTCCCTGCCCCCGGCGTAAGGCGGCGCGGACATAAACCCGCGCGTGCGACTCCGCTTGCCCCGCTCTCCTGGCTTGGGCGGCCGGCCGTCATTCCCCGCCGCGCCAACACGTTTCGCGCCTGCCGTTCAGCATGAAGGTGCTGCTCGAAAATTTGCTGCGCTTCGAAGACGGCGGCTTCACGGTCTCGACCGATGATGTGCAGGCGCTGGTCGACTGGCAGAAGGACCCCCATTCGAACCGCGAAATCCAGTATCGCCCGGCGCGCGTGCTGCTGCAGGATTTCACCGGCGTTCCCTGCGTCGTTGACCTTGCCGCGATGCGCGATGCGATTGCCAAGCTCGGCGGCGACACGACCAAGATCAACCCGCTCGTCCCCGTCCACCTCGTCATCGACCACTCGGTCATGGTCGACGAATTCGGCACGCCGAAGGCGTTCGAGCAGAATGTCGAGATCGAATATTATCGCAACGGCGAACGCTACGACTTCCTGAAATGGGGGTCGAAGTCGCTGTCGAACTTCAAGGCGGTGCCTCCGGGCACCGGCATCTGCCACCAGGTCAACCTCGAACATATCGCGCAGGCGGTGTGGTCGAGCGAAGATGCCGACGGCACCACCGTCGCCTATCCCGACACCTGCGTCGGCACCGACAGCCACACGACGATGATCAACGGCCTCGGCGTCCTCGGCTGGGGTGTCGGCGGGATTGAAGCGGAAGCGGCGATGCTCGGCCAGCCCGTGTCGATGCTGATCCCCGAAGTCGTCGGCTTCAAATTCACCGGCAAGCTGAAGGAAGGCGTCACCGCAACCGACCTGGTGCTCACCGCGACGCAGATGCTGCGCGCCAAGGGCGTCGTCGGCCGCTTCGTCGAATATTTCGGCCCCGGCCTCGCCTCGCTGAGCCTCGCCGACCGCGCGACGCTCGCCAATATGGCGCCCGAATATGGCGCGACCTGCGGCTTCTTCGGCATCGACGACAAGACGATCGATTACATGCGCCTGACCGGCCGCAGCGAAGAAAATATCGCGCTGGTCGAAGCCTATGCGAAGGCGCAGGGGCTGTGGATCGTCGACGGCGCGGCGGACCCCGTGTTCACCGACACGCTCGAACTCGACCTGTCGACCGTCGTCCCGTCGCTCGCCGGGCCGAAGCGGCCGCAGGACCGCGTCTCGCTTCCCGATGTCGACGATGTGTTCAACGCCGACATGGCAAAGGTCTATAACAAGGCGCAGACGCGCGTGCCGGTCGAGGGCAAGGATTTCGACATCGGCGACGGCGACGTCACCATCGCCGCGATCACCAGCTGCACCAACACCTCGAACCCCGGCGTTCTCGTTGCCGCGGGGCTCGTCGCCAAAAAGGCCGACGAGCTGGGCCTGAAGCCCAAGCCGTGGGTCAAGACCAGCCTCGCGCCGGGATCGCAGGTCGTCACCGACTATCTCGAAAAAGCCGGGCTGCAGAAGCATCTCGACAATATCGGCTTCAACCTCGTCGGTTATGGCTGCACCACCTGTATCGGCAACTCGGGTCCGCTCGCCGAGCCGATTTCGAAGGCGATCAACGAGAATGGCCTCGTCGCCGCGGCGGTCATCTCGGGCAACCGCAACTTCGAAGGCCGCGTGTCGCCTGACGTGCGCGCCAACTTCCTCGCCTCTCCGCCGCTCGTTGTCGCCTATGCGCTCAAGGGCACGGTGATCGAGGATTTCACCACCACCCCGATCGGCACCGGCAAGGACGGGCAGGACGTGTTCCTCAAGGACATCTGGCCGACCAACCAGGAAGTCGCCGACATGGTCGCCGGCGCGGTCGACCGCGACATGTTCGAGGCGCGCTACGCGCACGTCTATAAGGGCGACGCGCACTGGCAGAAGATCGAGGTCGAGGGCAGCGACACCTATCAGTGGCGCGCGGGCTCGACCTATGTCGCCAACCCGCCCTATTTCGAGGGCATGTCGATGACTCCGGCGCCGGTCAGCGACATCGTCGGCGCAAAGCCGCTCGCGATCCTCGGCGACAGCATTACCACCGACCATATTTCTCCGGCGGGCAGCATCAAGGCGGACTCGCCGGCCGGAAAATGGCTGATGGAGCATCAGGTCAGCAAGGCCGACTTCAACAGCTACGGCGCCCGCCGCGGCCACCACGAAGTGATGATGCGCGGCACCTTCGCCAACATCCGCATCAAGAATGAAATGGTCCCCGGCATCGAAGGCGGCATGTCGCGCTATGGCCAGGAAGTCATGCCGATCTACGACGCCGCGATGCGCCACAAGGCCGACGGCACCCCGCTCGTCGTAATCGCCGGCAAGGAATATGGCACCGGCTCGTCGCGCGACTGGGCGGCGAAGGGCACCAACCTGCTCGGCGTCCGCGCCGTCATCGTCGAAAGCTTCGAGCGTATCCACCGCTCGAACCTTGTCGGCATGGGCGTGCTGCCGCTCCAGTTCATCGAGGGGCAGACCCGCGAGACGCTGGGCCTGACTGGCGACGACAGCTTCACCATCACGGGCATCGCCGACATCAAGCCGCGCCAGACGGTGACGGTCGAGGTAACGCGCCCCGACGGTTCGAGCTTCAGCTTCGATACGCTGTGCCGCATCGATACCGCGAACGAGGTCGAATATTATATGAACGGCGGCATCCTGCACTATGTGCTGCGCAAGCTCGCGGCCTGATTGCCGCAGGATAACCGGCAATATGCGCCCGCCCCCTTGCCGGGGCGGGCGTTTTCTTTGGGGATAGGGCGATGAACCTGCTTCAGATCATGATCGAGGTGATCGGCTGGACCGCGGCGGCAATCATTCTGGCAAGCTATGTGCTGCTCTCGCTCGGCAAGCTCGAACCGCGCGGCGCGGCCTATCAATGGATGAACGTCGTCGGTGCCACCGGCTTCGTCATCAATTCGGGCTATAACGGCGCCTTGCCGTCGGCCGGGCTCAACATCATCTGGGCCGCGATCGGCCTGTTTACCCTGTGGAACGTGCGCCGTATCAGCCGCGCGGACAGGTGCTGACTCCGAGCAGCGAATAGGCGGGGCAACGGCTCGACAGGCCGGTGAGCAGCGGCACCACCCCGATATAGCCCCACGGGCCGATGCGTCCATAAGCCGCCAGAACGATCAGCATCACGCCGACGACGATCCGCAGCAGGCGGTCGATGGTGCCAACATTGCGTGCAAACATATCCAGACTCCCGATTACATATCCGACAAGGCGGTTTTGACGCGCGCGCGGCGCGCGGTCATTGCGCTGGATCAAGAGACGCGGCCCGCCCGTTTCGGGCCGGGCGGCGGGATGGTGGGCGCTGACGGGCTCGAACCGCCGACCCTCTCGGTGTAAACGAGATGCTCTACCAACTGAGCTAAGCGCCCCACGCCGTGGGATGCGCGCAAATGCGGGCATTTTTGCTGCCCGTCAAGGCTTTTAAGCGGCAGCGAGAAGAACCAAACGAAAACGCGAGGACATGAGTGTCCCGCACAATTCCCGAAATTTGTTCTTCATCTGTGCTGGCGACGGCCGCTAGTTCGCTTTTCCGTTGATCGGATCGGCCATCCCCATGAAGGCGGGGTTGCCCTGAACGTGTTTCATCGTCTCCGTCATCCGCATATAGTGCGCGATCGCGCGTGCCTGGTCGTTAGTGCCGACCAAATGCATGTCGCCATGCTCATCCTCGCCCATGATCATATAGGCGCGATCATCGTCATCTACCGTTCGCTCAGTCATATCATCTCCACAACGATCGCAGCGACGATATCCGGATTTGTTGTGTGATTACAAATTCAAGCGGGATCGCAATTCATTATCCGGGTCTGCGCGGGGATGACCTAACCTTTCTAACATGCTTGTTGTATCAAAGGGTTAGCGCCTAATTTCGACCGCATTCCGGCCTAACCGAATTAGGAGATATCAATCTAACTTTTTCAATAATCTAACCTTTTGAATTAGCGCCATTTATTCGATGTGAGGCCAAAAAGTTAGGATCGGGTAAGATGGCATTTCTAATCAATATATCGCTATTTTTCAGCGGCTTACATATGCATCATGGCGTCAATGCGGAAAGTTAGGTCGCGCCGATATCGCCAATATCTCGTGTCCGGATTTCCGGATTTTCCCTTCAAAATGCAGCGGCTTGCATGCAGCTGCGATCAGGTGCGTCGGCTCGGCCGATCTCCCAACCAGCCTCTACGCCGCAGCTCGCTAGACCGTGCGCTAGGCGGCGGGGTGCGTCAGAACCACCTAAAGAGCGCGCAGGCGAGGCGTGGGGGCGAGCGCGGCGCGCGGGGTTGGGACGCGAGGTTTCGCCGCGGCAGGCGTCGGCTACGCCTGCGCGTTGCGGTGGCGTGTGCTGCAGCTGCTCGCGCCGGTCAGGCGCCCTTCTTCTTGAACCACGGATCCGCGGTGCGCTCGACCGTCAGTCGATCGGCGGGATATTTCCGCACCAGCGCCATGGCTTCCTCTGCCGGCGCGTTGAGCCATGCGTCGTGATCGTCGGGGTGCAGAATCACCGGCATGCGATCGTGGATATCCCACAGCTCTTCGGTCGCATCGACCATGACGCCGGTGTAGGCGTTGCCCCATTCGTCGGTCGGTCGCCACAGGCCCGCCCATGCGGCAAGCGGTTGATCGGCGACGCTGATCCATGTGCGCGTCATCTTGCCCTTTTCGCCCTCAGCCTCGGCAAAGGCGGTGAAGGGGATGAGGCAGCGCTGCGCCGGCGTAACGAACCAACGCTTCCAAAATCCGGTGAGCAGCTTGTCGTCGCGCGCGTTATTTACGGGCTTCGGCTTGCTCGTTGGCTTCATTCCCTTCAGGCGCACCGGGAAGCCCCAATTCATCTGCTCGATGACGCGCTCGCCGCCGTCGTCGCGAACGACCAGGCCGGGGTAACCCGGATAGACGTCGGCGGGCGCGTTGAAGCCGTGCGGGGCCTTGGCGCGGAAGAGATCGGCCATCTCCGCAACGGTGCTCTTGTTGGTGTAGAGGTTGCACATCGCCTAAGTAATCACTCTAGGGGCGAGTAAGTCAATCGGAGGCGGATATGGCCGAAAAATCGGACGGCGAAGGCTGGGTGGTTGGGCTGTTGCTTATGGGTGGGGTATATTGGGCATTCTCTTCCGGAGGCGGCTGCGACAAGTACGCATCGAAATATTCCTGCTCATATGTTGAAAAAAAGGCTGAGTATGAAGTTTGGTATTGGCGTCATCTCGAACGGGACGATGGTGCTGACGAGACATATATCGGTCGAGCAAAAGGCATTCGGATGTGTGAGGACAACGCGAGGGCTTACGCCGCCTCAATTGGCGAGCCATGGAATTACCGGGCCTACATCTGCGTTCTCATGGATGACGGTCACCGGATGGAGAAACACAGAAATCTCGGGTGAGCTGAAAAATGTTACGCGTTGAAGTGTCTACCGCCGCCGCCTCAACTGCCGCTTCCACTCGCTGATATCCGGCATCGGCAGTTGCCGCGTGTGGTTCTCGTTGCTCAGCTCGATCGCCGCCGGCGTCCGCTTTCGCTTGGCGACATAGCATTGCAGGCACCGCATGCGGCGCTGGACGTCGCCCAGCCGGTCGTTCCACCCGCGGCGCTCGAACAGCCACCACAGCGCATGCGGATCGAAGATGCCGACATTGCCGCACCGGCACGACACCTTGATCGTCCGATGACGCACCGCCGCGTCGAACAGGTCGCGGATGGGGTTCACTAGCTCTCGACTCATCTTGCTAAATGAGAACATCAGTGGAACATTGAGGCAAGAGACGAATCGGAGTTGAGTGATGGTGAAGGCGATTTCAGAGCGGATCGAACTGCGCGACGTGGACGATGTGGCGCCCGAAATTGTCGCGGAAGCCGCCGCCGCGGCGCTCGCGCGGCTCGACGCGCTGGGCGTGTCGCCACTGCAGGCCTGCCTTTCGCAAGGGCGCCTCGAAGCGATGGACGATCAGGGCCAGCTCGACGGCGAGGAACCGGCCTTCGCCGACCATGGCGTCGATCCGGCGCATGTCGAGGCCTATGGCGCCGCGGTCGATGCGGCGGCCGCAGTTTTCGCAGGCCACGGCGTCGGACCGCGCACCGGCGGGATCATCGTCACCGTCCCCGATGCCGTGCTCGCCGAAGAGCGCGCCACCGGCAACGACCTGTCGGTCGCGGCGTGATCATGGAAGCGACAATCGGACATAATGGGCTGTCAGGAGCCGAGCGCATCGCGGATTATCTCGATCGCCGTGCCGACCGACTTCTGGCCTATGCCCGCAAGACCGGCAGCGGCGACGCGCACACCCGCGCGAACGCGCTGCAGGTCGAGGCAAGCAATATCCGCGCCGGCCTGGTCGAGGACTGACATGTACCGCGTCGACCGCGATTATCTCAGCATCTGCATTTCAGTCGCGATCAAGACGATGCGCTCGGGCAAGAACGGCAAGGGCAAGCATCCGATCGAGGAACTGCGCGAAGACAGGAACGTCAGCGAGCTGAGCGCGCTCATCTTGCGGCAGATCGACAATGAAAGCAGCTTCGTCTGCCGCGCTGGCTATGCGCCGACCGATCCGCGATGCACGCCTCGATATTCGCCGATGAAATTCGGGGTCGATGAGCCTTGGCCGGAAGGGTGCGAGCCCACATGAGCAGCGCGTCTCGCTCCAAGGAGAATTTGTGATGGCTGATGACGATGCCCTTTGCCTAAGCTGCACCGAACAGGGCTTCATAGATGCCTTTCGTACGCACGGATTTCTTTCACCCTACATAGAAGAAGCTGTTCCTGCGTACATCCGCCCGCACGCTGAGTGGTTTGCCCATGCGGAAGCGCTGAATAGGGCAGGGCTCGATGCCCTCTACCGCCGCGAAAACGAGGTGGTGGGGTTGTCGAGCCAACATCCAGTATCGCTCTCGATTAGAATGACTTTCCGAGCGCTATCGGCCTTCCAAGCGGCACTGATCCTTTATCGCCGGGCAATGGTGCAGGAAGGCGAGACGCTTACTCGGAACATCTACGAGACGGCATTTTGGCTTGGTTACCTCCATAAGGATGGCCCCGCCGCAACACGTGCCTTCCTCAACGATGAGCGCAAATCGCAGAAGGACCGCGCTTCCTATTATTTGGAGCAATTTGCCTCCGGCGCATATGAGCCCAATCCAGAGATTGAAACGCAGCTGCGAGAGCAAGTTGCAGACCTCAAGTCGAAGATCACCAAGGCCGACAATGTGTCTGTAAGGGAGGCGGCAAGGCGCAGCGACCTTTACGGTTACTACGAAACTTATAAGCACCTGAGCGCCGGATCGGCGCACAACTCGCTCAACAGCCTTCATCGCTACCTAAACCGTAATCCCGATGGCTCTTACAATGGTCACATTGTAGGTCCCGATCCCGATTCTCTTGTAGATGCGCTGCCGGTCATGTGCATCGGTCTCGGCATAACGCTCGCAATGTTTTGCACGATCGTGGCGATAGATCACCCAGAGGATGAGCTACAAACACTGCTCATCAAGACTGATGCGATGCGGAAAGCTCAGAAGGCGGCTGGCGGCGGTATCACAACAATGGCGTGACGTTAGTCATAGGACTCGCGGATAATCACTGCATTCCCAATTCTAGCGATAGGCGGGCGCCGACGTCTCGCCGGCGCCCGCGCTGATCAGTTCGAGATGATCAGCTCGCCGAACGTCCCGGCCTTGGCGGTACCGCCGATCGTGTAGCGGCAGCTAACCTCTTCCATCGCAAAGCCGTCGAACAGCGCGCGCACCTCGGGCTTGTCATTGATCGACAGGAGGAAGCGGCCTTTCAAGCCGCGCAGCGCCGTCGCCATCTGCTCGAACTCCTCGCGCGCGAACATGCCGTCGCCATAGTCGCGCTCGCACCCGTAATAGGGCGGGTCGAGATAAAAGAGGGTGCCGGGCCGATCATAGGTCGCGATGAAATCGGCCCATGGCTTGCGCTCGATCGTCACCGGCGCGAGCCGGGCGTGCAGATCCTCCAGCATCGGCGCCAGCTTGGTCACGTCGAACCGCGCCGAGCGGCCCGTATCGACCCCGAAATTGCGCCCGCGAACCTTCCCGCCAAAGGCGATGCGCTGCAAATAGAGGAAGCGCGCGGCCCGCTGCAGGTCGGTCAGGGTCGAAGGATCGACCCGCGACAGCCGCTCGAACTCGGCCCGCGTCGTGATCTGGAACCGCAGCATGTCGAGGAAGGCGACATAATGATGCTGCAGGATCCGAAAGAAGGTGGTCAGGTCCAGCGACCAGTCGTTGATGACCTCGGCCTTCGGGCGCATCTTGCGGCGCAGGAAGACGCCGCCCATGCCAACGAACACCTCGGCATAGACATGATGGGGAACGGCCTCGATCCGTTCGACCAGGCGCCCGGCGAGGTTCTTCTTGCCGCCGATATAGGGGGCGACCGGCTTGGCCTTGGGGGCGGGCCACATCGGGTATTCATGGGAAAGCTGCACTCTGGACTCCATGGCTTTATGTTCTCTATATGTTCCCTCGCCGGCAACGGCGGGGTGGACCCTGATTCGGATCCTGTTGGGGCCATGGCGGATAATAGGACCGCCGGTTCGGGCTGACTCCCTCAGCCCGTCCCCCGTCGCCGGCGGCGCCAGCGACGGGAAATCCGGTCAGGCGGCGGCGCGGCTCGGCGCGTAGCCGTTGAACGCGATCGCCTCATATCCAAGGAATTCGTTGATCTGCAGGAAGCGGCGCTGCAGCGGCACGATCTCGTGATCAAAGAAAACGAGCGCCGCATCGGATATGCTGCCGAAGCCCGCGGCATTGGTCGGCACCACGCCGATGAGCTGGGGTGGGGTGCGGTGCGCGGCAAGGATATCGTCGCGCGTCGCATTCTTGATGCCGACGAACTCGTCTTTCGCCGCCACCTCGCTGATCGGCAGGATCTGGACGCCTTTCTCCTTCCCCTTGGGGATATGGAGATAGAGGTTGCGGAAATTGCCCGGCCCCTTCGACTGGCGCATCGCCTCGCGGATCGCCTCGCTGTCGGGATCGCTTAGGCCCTCTTCGCTGACATAGAAGATATATCCGGCGTGGCTGCCGTTCTTGTAATAGCGGCGACGAAACAGCGTCGCGGCCTCGTTGAGCAGCCCGCTCTGCAGTGCGGCATACCATTCGGGGACGCCGTAGATTTCCTGCGCCAGATCTGGCTCCAGCAGGTGGCAGACGGATCCGCGCTTGAATTCATGGTCGGGCTTGCCGGGCTGGTTGAAAAAGAATTGCCCCGGCTCCTTTCCGACGCGCGTATGGATTGCCGGGCTGTTCTTCAGGCGCATCGCGCGCCCGGCGATATTGTCGATCCGCTCAAGATAGGCGTTGCCCGTCGCCAGATAGTTGGTGACCAGCTTTTCGAACTCGGCATGGGCGAGCAACGGCGTGGGCTTGAGCGACATGCTGAGCAGGTTGCGCTTCAGCGTGATCGCGCTCGAATGATGGGCGGACATGCGGTGCGCCTTGACCAGGCCGATCATCGAAATCGGCGGCGAATACCAGCGGCCCGCGTCCGACGCCTCCAGCATCAGCAGGAATTCGCTGCGATCGAGGACACCTTCCGGTTCGCCGAAGGTGAACGCTTCGACGCCGCCGGTCGCGGCCTTGGTCTGGTCTTCGGTCATCAGCAGATCTCCACGGTGCTGCGCGCCGCGACCGCTTCGGGGTCGAGCGCTTCGTTGAACAGGGCATGCATGACGGCCCACGCAAGGTCGGCGTGGCCGGTGTCGCCGGAGCGGCTGGCGACGAAAGTGATGGTCTTGCCGCCGCGCGTTACCTTGGGACGGATCGCCATGAAGCTGTTGACGATGTCGGTCCAATGCGCGGCGAACTGCAGGCGCCCGTCGGCGATGACCTTTTTGGCCTTGAACACCATCATGGCCTTGGTCTCGGGCGTGTACCGGATCGCGCGCGTGTTCGGGAACCACGCGCTGACAAGGCTGTAGACCGCGCTGCCGACGCCGGTTGTGTCGATCGCGATATGCGTGACGTGATAGCGCGCGCACATCGCGCGGATCGCCGCCGCCTGCTCCTGATAGTCCTTCCCGCGGAACCGCTTGCGCTCAAGGATGCGGAACTTGCCGCCGGGCTTCGCGGGCGGGGCGAGGACGGAAAGGCCGGCTTCATCGCCATTGCCGCTTTCCCCGTTCGGATCATAACCGATCCAGCATTCGCCGTTGCCGAACGGCCGCTGGCCGAACTCGTTGAAGTCCTTCCACGCGTCGAAGACATCGACGCCGCAGCGGCGCATCATCTGGAAGGGGAAGACCGACTGCGTATCGTCGAGGAAGTGACAGAGGAACAGCAGGTCGAATTCGTCGAGCGAATGTTCGAACTCCAACTCGTCGCGATCGACCAGCTCGCCCAGCCCGCCCGCGATCGCGTCGTCGATCGTGACGATGTTGCGCCAGATGCGGTCCGGGCCTTCGGCGCCATGCTTCAGCGCGTCGTGGCCGATATCGACCTTGACCTTGTCGGCCTTGGCGCGGCGCCGGTTGAACCGCTCGCCCGACCAGAGCGGATAGGCTTCATGGGCGAGGACGCTGGGCGTCGAAAAATAGGTGCGGCGGTAACGCTTGTGCGTCGCCATCGCCTGCGCGACCTTGTTGAGCTGCTCAAAGCCGAAGATCCAGAAGGCTTCGTCGACATAGATATCGCCGTGATAGCCCTGCGCGGTGCGGAAATTCGTGCCGAGGAAGTGCATTTCGAACGGCGCCAGCGGCTCGCCATTCTCGTCCTCCCCGCGCTGGATCACCAACGGATTGCCCTTGAGCGACAGGCCGAGGACTTCCTGCACCCACTGTACGATATACTGGCGGAAGATGTTCGCCTGGTTGCGGCTCGCCGACAGGAAAATCTGGTTGTTGCCGGTCTTCAGGCCCCACAGCAGCGCCTCGCGCGCAAAATACCATGTCGCGCCGATCTGGCGGCTCTTCAGGATGAAGCGCGTGCGCCGGCTGACGTTCGCCCACCACGTCTCCTGATACAGAAAATTGTCGCGGTGGAACGCCGCCTCGAGCTGGGCCAGACCGTCGCGGTCGATCAGGTTCTTGGCCTTGCTCTTCTTCTCGCGGACCTCGGCCGAATTGCGGTTCGCAACCTTGGGGTTCAGATCGACCTCGTTGCCCCCGCGCTCGAACTTGCGGATCCGCGCCGCCTTTTCCAGCCCGCGCCACAGCAGGTCGATTTCCTTGAAGTCGTGGCCGGTCTTCTTCTCCTTGGCGAGCAATTGGGCGAGGCGGCACTCGGTGTGATCCTCACACTTCTGGACGCTGCTCGCCTCGTCCCATTTGTCGCGCCCTTTCCAGCTCGCGATCGTGCTGCCCGGAACGTCCAGCTCTTCGGCGATCTGCGTGACCGTCCAGCCCTGCCAATAGAGCGATCGCGCACGGCGCCGCGGCGGCGTCGGTGACACCTCCGGCGGTCGGATCGCGGTTGCCGTCTCTGGCGGGATGAAGATGGGCGGCGGAGGGGCCATGGCCCGCGCAAACTATGCGCGCCGCGCAAACCATCCTCCCTCCTGCTCCTGTATAACGCGCTTATACAGGAGCAAGTCGTTGCGGCTTCGCGCGCGGCAGTGGTGAACACGGGGTCAACCGCACCACGCCAGCCCGGAGCCTGTCATGCCCAAGTCGAAATTCTTCCGCGTCGCCGTCGAAGGCGCCACCGTCGACGGTCGCACGATCGACCGGAAATGGCTGGAGGAAATGGCCGCGACCTACAATCGCACCACCTACGCCGCGCGCGTCAATCTCGAACATATCCGCGGCATTGCCCCGCTTGGCAACAACAACTCGCCGTTCGGCGCCTATGGCGACATCCTGTCGGTCAAGACCGACACGGTGGACATCGCGCTGGGCGGAAAGACCGAAAAGCGCCTCGCGCTGTTCGCGGAGATCGAGGCGCTCGATCCGCTGGTTGAACTCGTCCGCAAGGGGCAAAAGCTCTATACGTCGATCGAGGTGAACCCCAGCTTCGCCGACACCGGCAAGGCCTATCTGATGGGCCTTGCGGTCACCGATACGCCCGCGTCGCTCGGCACCGAAATGCTCGAATTTTCGGCCAAGCTCGGTGCGAACAGCCCGCTCGCCCGCTTCAAGCAGCAGCCCGGCAATCATTTCTCGGTCGCTACCGAAACCACGATCGAGCTGCTCGACGATGCACCCAATGCCGACCCCACCGGCGTCTTCGGCGCGATCAAGGGCCTGCTCGAACGCTTCAACCCGCCCGCGCAGCAGCAGCAGGCGCAGCAGCAGCTCACCACGCCGCCCGCCGGTCAGCAGGAGACGCCGCCGCCCGCCGCCGGCGGTGAAGTCGCCGCGATCGCGCTCGCGGTCGGACAGATGGCCGGCGCGATCGACAAGCTCGCCTCCAACACCACCCAGTCGCTGACCAGCATCCGCAGCGATGTCGAGGCTCTGCGCGGCCAGATCAACGCCACGCCGCAGGCCGGTCATGCCGCGCGCCCGGTCGCCACCGGCGCCGACGCGCAGTTCGTCAAGACCGACTGCTAACCTAACCCCGCTGCCCGCAACAACCGACGCCCGCACCCACCGACGCCCAAGGAAACGATCATGCAGAATGTCACCCGCGCCCTGTTCAATGCCTATGTGTCGCAGATCGCGCTGCTCAACGGCGTCGAAAGCGCCACCACCCAATTCACCGTCGATCCGGTGATCGAGCAGAAGCTCGAAGAGGTCATCAAGCAGGGCAGCGAATTCCTGCAGCAGATCAATGTCGTCCCGGTGATCCAGCAGTCGGGCGACAAGGTCGGCATCGGCGTCACGCGCACGATCGCGGGGCGCACCGATACCACCGGCGCCGGGCGCCGTAACCCGACCGATCCGACCGACAGCGGCGACAAGGGGCGCTACACCTGCCGCCAGACGAACTTCGACTATGCGCTGCGCTATGCGAAGCTCGATAGCTGGCGCCATAAGCCGGAATTCCAGACGCTCGTTCGCAACGCCATCGCCAAGCAGCAGGGCCGCGACCGCATCATGATCGGCTGGCACGGTGAATCGGCCGCGGCCACCACGGACCGCGTCGCCAATCCCAACCTCGAAGATGTCAACGAAGGCTGGCTGCACAAGATCCGCACCAATGCGCCCGCGCATGTGCTGGACGATGGCGACCTGTCGGTGGCACCCGCCAAGGCGATCTACGTCGCGCCCGGCGAAGTCGGCGTCGATGTCGATTATCAGAACCTCGACGCGCTCGTGCTCGATGCCAAGAAGATGATCCCCGAATGGCTGCGCGGCGACACCGATCTTGTCGTGATCGTGGGCCATGACCTGGTCGACGAAAAATACTTCAACATCGTCAATGCCGCCGGTGACAAGGCGACCGAAGTCGAGGCCGCCGATCGCATCCTGCGCTCTGAAAAGCAGCTCGGCGGTCTGCCCGCCGTGCGCGTTCCGTTCTTCCCGGCGAACGCGCTGCTCATCACCAAGCTGTCGAACCTCTCGATCTATTATCAGGAAGGCACCCGCCGCCGCTTTCTGAAGGACGAACCCGAGGCCGATCGCATCGCCAACTATGAATCGGTGAACGAAGACTATGTCGTCGAAGACTACGACATCACCGCGTTCGTCGAGAATATCGTCATCGGCAAGAAGCCCTGACGCCCGGAATAACACCCCCGGACGGTGCTGATCCCATGGGCTGGCGGGCGAGCCGGCCCATGGGGGAGCCAAGGAAATCGGGGGAGGGTCGCCCGAACCTCCCCCACTTTCATGGAGCCACCGCATGAGCCTCGTTTCCCGCCATCTCGCCCGCCACGCCGCGGGCCGCGTCGCTGCCGCCGCCGCCAAGGCCGCGCCCATCCCGACGCTTGAATCGCTCGATCCCGACTATGCCGCGCTGCTCGAAGTGCTGGGCGCAGATCTGCACACCCTCCACAACATTCAGTCGATCGAGCGCAAGATCGAGGCCAAGCGCGGGATGATCGAGCGTTACAAGGATTGGGTCGATGGCGCACTGCGCGCCGGCGCCGATGGCAAGGCGGCGCAGGATGACATCGTTGCCGCCATGCTGATCTGGAGCCTCGACATTCAGGATTGGACCTATGCGCTGCAGATCGGCGCGCATGTCCTTGCCCATGGCGTCTCGCTCGACCGCTTCGTGAAGCGCACCGCGGGAACCGTGATCGCCGAGGAAGTCGCCGACGCCAGCATCAAGGATATCGATGCGGTCGATCATGGCACCTTGGTCGCGACCGAGATCCTGACGGCCGAACAGGACATGCCCGACGAAGTGCGCGCCAAGCTGATGCGCGCGATCGGCTGCAAGCTCGCGGCCGAGGCCGAAGCCTTCGACCCGGAAGCCGACAGCGCCCCCGCCGGCGGAAAGCCCGCGATCATGGAGGCGGCGCTCAACGCGCTGCGCCGCGCGGTCACGCTCGACGACAAGGTCGGGGTAAAAAAGGACATCGAAAAGCTGGAGCGCGAACTGAAGAAGCTCGCGCCCCCTACCTGACGCCCCACGGCGCCGCGGGGGCGGTGCGTGAGCCGGTCGGATTATCCGCCTCCGGTTATGCGCTCCTCACCCCCGCACTTTGATTTGGCGCACTTTGATTTGGAGACCGCCTGTCATGACCGGCTTTGTGGCGAACCCGCCCGCCCCGCAATCGCCCCCCGCGGCGACGGTCAAGGCCGATGGCTGGTTTCCCGACATCGACGTCAACATGGTTCGTGACGCGATGCGCCTGCGTGGTGAGGTGCCGCACCCGCGCCTGGTCGAAGCGCTGCGCGGTGCGATCCTGACCGTGACGATGCAGCTCGCGGCTTGGAAGGCGACGTGGGTCGCGGGCGGCGCCACCGCGCTCGCCGATGTCCGACCCGACGAACGGATCGACGATCAGCATCGCCTCTCGCTGCTCTTTGTCCGTGCCGTGCGCTTCTATGCCGCTGCCGAGCTGGCCGACATGGCGCGCGACAGCTCCGCCACCAATGACGAGGCCGACCGGATCGAGGAAGAGCCGCAGGTCGCGGCCGAGATGAAGCGCATCGGCCTGCATGCCGTCCGCGACATGCTTGGCACCACGCGCGTCGCGGTGGAGCTGATCTGATGGCAGATCTGACCACGGTCGAAACCGCCATCGGCGGCGAAACGCTCGATCACCTGTGCTGGCGCACCCTCGGCTCGGCCGACGCGATCGAACAGGTTCTCGCCCTCAATCCACGACTGACCAGCGTCGTGCTGCCGGAGGGCGCAGCGGTCATCCTGCTCGCGCGCTCGCCTTCGCCCCGCATGCTCGAAACTGTCCAATTGTGGAGCTGAAGCAAGTGACCGACTGGCGTGATTTTCTTTTCTGGTGGTTTTGCTCGCTGCTCGCGGGGGCGACGGTGGTGGGCGGCAAGCTCGGCGTCCTCTTGTGGAAGATGGCGCCGGACCCCCCGAGCGATCCGGTGCTTGCCGCCCACTGGCGCCGCCGGCGCCGCTGGCTCGCCTATGCCGAACTGTCGGCGCTGCCCGCCTTCGCGACGATCGCGATCGCCATCACCGTCCATCGGCAGGCCGAACCGATCCTGTCGGTGCTGATCAGCATGGCTCTGGGCGCGGTCGGCTTCACGATGCTGCTCGACGGGGTGCAGTGGCTTTTCCGCCAGCGGCTCGGCCTGCCCGATGCGCCCGGCGGCACGCTTTCGGGGGGCGACAACTCCAATGGAGGCAATGGCTATGGCTGATCTTCCGACCCCAATCCTCATCCTCGTCCTGCTCGCGTCGATCTTTTCGGTCGCCGCGGGCGTGAAGGCCGTCTGGCACAATTGCCAGCTTCGGCGCGGCGGCGAACGCCCGCTCGGCCTCTATTCGCAGCTCCGCAGCCACCAAAAGGGAGACAGGCCATGAACCCGCAGATTGCGGCCATGATAGACGGCATCATCGGGCGCGAGGGTGCATATGTAGACCACCCGTCCGACCCCGGTGGCGCGACCATCTGGGGCATGACCGAGCGTGTCGCCCGCGCCAATGGCTACACCGACGACATGCGCGTCATGCCGCAGGCGGTCGCCCGCGATATCTACTACCGCGAATATATCGTGAAACCGGGCTTCCTCAGCATCGCCGAAATCGACCCGGCGGTTGCCGAGGAAGTGATCGACAGCGGCGTCAACGCCGGTCAGAAGCGCGCTGCTCTGTGGTTTCAGCAGGCGCTCAACGTCCTCAACCGGCGCGGCGTCGATTTTGGCGACATCACGGAAGACGGCATCATCGGGCGCGGCTCGATCGCCGCCTTTCAGGCCCTGCGCCGCAAGCGCGGCGATTCCGGCGCGCGCCGCCTGATGCTGAAGGCGCTCAACGGCCTGCAGTTCATGCACTATTACGGGCTGGCTAAGGGCGGCACCAAGTTCGAGGACTTCATGCCCGGCTGGATCGATGGCCGTATCGGGGTGCTCGGCTGATGGTCTCCTTCGGCACTCTCGCATCGCTTGGCGGCGCCGTCGCCTTCATCGGCCTGTCGGTGGCGCTCAAGGGGCGTCCGCTGCTCTGGCTCGTCGATATCGTCGACTGGCTGACCGAACGCCCGGTGCGCCTGCTGGTCGCGGTCCTCGCCATCGCGGCGATCGGCGGCTGGTGGTCCGCCTGGTCGATCGATTCCGCGCGCGACACGCTGCGCACCGCGCTGCAGGCCGAGCGCGAGGCCCACACGAAGACCAAGGAACGCGTCGCCGCCGCGGCGCTCGGCGTGCAGGATCTGGCAGATTCCAACAAGGTCGATGTCGAAACCAAGTGGCGCGACCAATATAAGGAGGCCCAACATGCGAATGCAATTCTTCGCGAGCGCAATCGCGCTCTGCTTGCTCAGTGGCTGCGGCCTGAAACCGATCGAGCCGATCCGGGTCGCACCGGCGAACCCGGTCTGTCCTGCCCTGCCGCCATGCCCCAAGGATCTGTGTACGATGCCGGAACGGCCGTCGTTCCTGTCGCCGACCTTGCCCGCGCTGCCGATGCCTTCGCCCAGCTAGAGGCGCTGATCGGCTTCGTCACGGCGGCGCAGGCCGTGCCGACCAGCCCGCCCGTCGCGCCGGCGGATCCCGCGGCACCCTGATGCTCAAGCCCGCCGCCATCCGCGCCATGCTCGCCGCCAGCCTTCCCGAGCTGGCGCGCGATCCCGAGCGGCTGCGCATGTGGATCGACAAGGGCAGCGTCCGCACCCGCCAGACCGACAGTTTTTCGTTCGAAATCGCCTATCGGCTCAACATCGTCGTGATCGACTGGACGCATGCGCCGCTGATCCTGTTCGCGCTGCTCAACGAATGGCTGCGCCGCTACCAGCCCGATCTCGTCGCCAGTCAGGCGGCGCCGGGCTACACCTTCGAAGCCGATATCATGACCAACGGCGCCATCGATCTGGCGATCGACCTCGATCTGACCGAGGCGGTGCGCAGGGTGCCGAAGGACGACGAATCCGGCTGGGACATGCAGATTGTCGAGGAACCCGATTGCTTCCCCGATGAATTTGCGCCCGAACCGCCGGTGCCGCTCAAGGAAATCTGGTGGAAGGGCGAACGGCTCGTTCCGCTCGACGCGCCTTGAGCGACAATTTCGATCAGCTCGCACCGTGGGTCGCCGCGATCGCAGACCGCTTCGGCGACGGCAATATGCGCAAGATCGCGCGCAAGATCGGAATGGCCCTCCGCCGCGTCAACGCCGCGCGCATCGCCGCGAATGTCCAGCCGGACGGCTCGGCGATGGAGCCGCGCAAGAAGCGCCCGCTGCGCGACCGGAAAAAAGATCGCGTCCGCAACAAGGGTCGCATGTTCCCCAAGATCAAGCTGGCGCGCAACATGACTGTCGATGCGTCGGCCGACCAGGTGGAGCTGCGCTTCGCGCCCAAGGTCGCCCGCACCGCAGAGGTCCACCATTTCGGCCTGCGCGACCGCGTCGCCCGCTTCCGCGGCGCCCCGCAGGTCCGCTACCCCGCGCGCGAGCTGCTAGGCTTCGGCGCGGCGGATGACGATGCCGTGCTAGCGGCGGTGCTGGAATCCGTCGTCAAATAAGATGTCCCACGCAATGCGCCGGCGTATGCGGCCCAGCAAGCATTAAGCTGGGCCGCAAGCTCGCAAGTCTTTGAGAACCTATCGGCTCTAAGGACAGTGCGGGAGGTACAAGAGGTTGTTGAACAAATAAGAATCCGCCTTCGTTTTCAGGAAGCGGCGTTTCGTTACCGGATGCTCATCAACCACTATAAGTGCCACTTCACCATTCACCATGGTGAAGAAAATATCATCCCCGGAATCGATTTTGCGAATTATGGTGTCGATCCCGTACCACCACACTTCTGGGTAGGTGCCGCCCAAACCCTGAATTCTGCGGTCAGTATCAGCATTATCAGGAGTGTGGCAGTCAGCTCGATACGTAGTCATGCGATTTGGCTCCTCAGCCGTTTATCGCAATCGCCTTGACCCGTCGCCACATGAGAGTAGGATACTCCCGCACTAGAGCTAGTCCGCTGGCGATTGCGAGATCGTTGCGGATGATCGGGCGGGAGCTGGCAGGCTCCCGCCTTTTCTGTGTCAACTGTGCACTATCTGTTCTCACGGCGGAAGAGTCGAGTCCCAAGCGTCGGCGTCCGCAACAAAGTTAACGAAGTGTTGCGGAAAAGCACCACTGGGACATGCGCATGTCTTTATATGCACCGAAATCCTTATGTTTTGAGGACTCAGAAATCTCACCAGATCGGCGTTTTACTTTTAGAGCTACAGGCCAATTTTCGTTCGGAAAAAGCGGCCTTTGAACTTACCCGGCGGAATTGCCGAACTCTTAATTGTGGCTCCGCTCATATGCTGAGCGCCGCAAATGCAGAGGGCTTTCCATTTTTAGGAAGTTAGTTGCCAATTTGGTGGTTCGCCTGCTCATGTATAACCCGCTTATACAGGAGCAACCCGTTGCGCGCTGATGGCGCCGGGCGATCCATGGCGGCATGTCCGCCACCTCCGCCACCGCGATCGATCTTTCCCGCCTTCCGGCGCCGCAGATCGTCGAGCAGCTCGACTATGCGGCGATCCTTGCCGACATGCGCGCCGACATGCTCGATCGCTTCCCCGATTTTTCGGCGGCGGTGGAATCGGACCCGGTGCAAAAGCTGCTGGAGGTTTGCGCCTATCGCGAGCTGCTGTTGCGCGCGACGTTCAACGAACGCGCGCGCGGATGCCTGGTCGCCTTTGCGGTCGGTGCCGATCTCGACAACCTCGGCGCGCTGCTCGGCGCCTATCGCCTCGAAATCACGCCCGCCGATCCGTTGAGCGGCGCGCCCGCGGTGATGGAATCGGACGCCGATTTCCGCCGCCGCATCATCCTCGCGCCAGAGGGCTATTCGGTCGCCGGTCCCGAGGGCGCCTATATCTTTCACGCGTTGTCGGCGGATCCCGATGTCCTCGACGCCTCGGCCACCTCGCCGACGCCGGGCGAAGTCGTGGTCACCGTGCTGTCGCGCACCGGCGACGGCACCGCGCCGCCCGAGCTGCTGGCGACCGTCGAAGCGGCGGTGAGCGCCGACGACGTGCGCCCGCTGACCGATCATGTCACCGTGCAGGGCGCCGATATCGTCGACTATGCGATCGAGGCCGAAATCGAGACCTTTGCCGGTCCCGACAGCATGATCGTCATCGCCGAGGCTGAGGCGCGGCTGGCCGACTATCTCGAACAGTCGAAGCGGCTGGGCCGCGACATCGTGCGGTCGGCGATTTTCGCCGCCCTGCATGCCGAGGGTGTCAGCCAAGTGACGCTGGCAAGCCCCGCCGCCGATGTCGAGCTGACGCGGACGCAGGCGGCGCACTGCACCGATGTCACCCTCAATTACGCCGGGACCGGTGAATGACCGACCGGCCCTCGATCCTGCCGCCGACCTCCACGGCGCTCGAACGCGCGCTTGAACAGGCGAGCGCCCGGATCGGCGATATCGACGTCGATCTGCCGACCCGGCTCTGGAATCCGGCGACTTGCCCCGCCGACATGCTGCCGTGGCTGGCGTGGGGCCTGTCGATGGACAGTTGGGACAACCGCTGGCCCGAACCGGTGCGGCGTCAGCGTGTCGCCTCGGCGATCGCGATCCAGCGCCGCAAGGGGACGGCGAAGAGCGTTTTCGACGTGGTCGACAGCTTCGGCGGGGCGCTCGTCCTCAAGGAATGGTGGCAATATGATCCGCCGGCGGATCCCCACACCTTTACCATCTCGCTGACCGTGGGCGGCGGGCTGGGGCCGCTGCCCGCCAGCTATATCGACGACATCATCGCCGAAGTGACGCGCACCAAGCCGGTGCGATCGCACTTCACCTTTACGCAGGGCCTCGAAGCGACCGCCGGCATCCGCCTTGCCGCCGTCGCGCGGCCCGCCCTGCTCACCCGCCTTACCGCCACCGCCGTCTGAAGGGTTCGCCATGGCCATCACCATTATCGTCACCAACGCCGGGCGCGACGCGCTGGTCAATGCCGCCAACACCGGGACCAATGCCGTCACCATTACGCAGCTCGGCATCACCGCAACCGCCTTTGCCGCCGATCCCGCGCAGCTTGCCTTGCCCGGCGAAATCAAGCGCATCGCCTCGGTCGCGGGGGTTGTCGTGGCCGACGATGCCATCCACGTCACCGCCAGCGACGTGACGTCCGACGCCTATACGATGCGCGGTTTTGGCCTGTATCTGGCCGATGGCACCCTGTTCGCCCTCTATGGGCAGGCGGGCGCGATCCTGAACAAGACCGCCGAATCGATGATGCTGCTCGCGGCCGACATCGCCTTTGCAGACATCGACGCGACGATGATCGAATTCGGTGATACCAATTTCGTCCTGCCGCCCGCGACGACCGAAATCCTCGGCCTGGTCGAACTGGCGACGACGGCCGAAGGGCAGGCGGGTAGCGACAACAGCCGCGTCCTTACCCCCTATGTCGGCAAACAATCGGTGCTGGGCTGGCTGTTGTCGCAGGATGGCGCGGGAAGCGGCCTCGACGCCGATCTGCTCGACGGCCTTCACGCCAGCGCCTTCGCCCTCGCGGGCCATACGCATGGCACCATGGCGACGCAAAACGCCAATGCTGTTGCGATCACCGGCGGAACCTTGGGCAACGTATCGGTCGGCGTCGTTGATGGCACCGCGGGCGCGCCGGGCCTGTTCTGGAATGCCGACACCGACACCGGCCTATTCCGCGCCGCCGCGAATGCGCTGGCCATTTCGACCGCCGGAACCGAGCGCATGCGCATCGGGCCTGACGGCAAGGTCACGCTGAACGGCGCCACGGCAAATTATCTCTTGAACGTCGCTAGCCCGAACCCTCCTCGCGGGATCATCGCCGACATTTCAAACATCGCCGCCGCCGGCCTCAACGGTGCGATGATCTCGTTCACGCAAAACACGATCAACAACTGGTGTATCGGCCAGCCGCCGGGAGTTGACGGCTTTGGCTTTTTCGCCGGTCGAAACGGCGCCGCGGATGGTTCGGAGGTCGCGCGCTTTTCCACCGATGGCACCTTCCGTCCGGGGTCGAACAATGTCGGTGACCTTGGCACCAACGCGATCCGATGGCGCACGGCCTATCTGGTCGGTCTCGACGTTCAGACCGCCGCGGGAAAATTCAGCGTGGGAGCCGCCGGCGGCGCTTCGGTAAAGCTCACCAGCTCCGGGACCATGCAATATGAGACCGCCGCTGCCTCGTCGCATCAGTTCCTGATCAACGGAGTTGCCGCCGCCATCATCTCGGGAGCTGGCAATGTCGGCATCGGGACGACGGCGCCGGGGACGCCTCTGCACGTCATGGGCGGCTCCGGTCAATTCGCGACGTTTGGTAACAATAATGCGCGCGGCACTGGCAACAGCTATTTGGGCATCACCGACGCGACGGGGCGTAAAGCTTTCTTTGGCTATGGTGGCAACAACGACGACCTTCATATCATGAACGAGGTCGCCGGAAGGTTGGGCTTCGGCACCAACGGCGCCTTCCGATGGGTGATCAGCCAATCTGGAAACTTTGAGCCGAACGCAGGTGACGCCTACGATATCGGTTCGTCAGGTGCGCGGGTTCGGTCGGGGTATTTCAGCACCTCGCTCCAGATCGCCGGCAATGCCGCATGGCATGCCGGCAACGATGGATCCGGCAGCGGCCTCGACGCCGATCTGCTCGACGGGCTTCACGCAAGCTACTTCCTGCCCGCCGCGACCTTCTCGGCCGCTGAAATCCTGTCGCGCCTGCTCACCGTCGATGGTCCGGGCAGCGGCCTCAATGCCGATCTTCTCGACGGCCTGCAGGCGAGTGACTTCCTTCAGATCGCGGCGGCGAGCGTGCTGCAAAATGGCTACATCGCCTTTTCGAACGGCCTCAAGATCATCTGGGGCCGGGTAAGCGTCAGCATGGATAGCTACAGCAACGTCACCTATCCGATCAGCTTCGATTCCGTGCCGACGCCCGTCTTTCCGACGATCGACCAGATCGGCACCGCGTCGCAGCAGAACACGCTTCTCGCCAGCTCCACCATCTCCGGCTTCTCGGTCTATCAGGCCGGCGACATCAGCGGAACGCTCCCTTACCACGTCATCGGGAAGTGAAGACCATGCTCCTATTCTCCCCCTCCACCTGCGGCTTTTACGATCGCCGCGTTCACAGCAGCATCCCCGCCGACGCGATCGAGGTCAGCGAGGCCGAACGCGCCGCCGCGCTCGATGCGCTGGAACCCGGCTTGGCGATCGTCGCCGGGCCGGATGGCAAGCCCATTGCCGCGCCGGTTTCTCCCGAACCGGACGTCGCACTCGCTCTGCTGCGCGCGCGCCGCGACCAGCTCTTGCGCGACAGCGATTATACGCAATTGCCCGACGCCGACATGAACGCGGCCCTGCGCGCGCGATGGGCCGAATACCGGCAGGCGCTTCGCGATCTGCCGCTTTCGGTCGCGAACGGCGCGCCCGCCGACTGGCCCGTTTCCCCCGCTGCATAAAGGATCCGCACGATGACCGAACTCACCAGCTCCATCGGCCGCTTCAACGCGAAGACCGGCACCGTCCCCGTCACCTTCACCGCGGGCGCCATTGTTCATCGCCGCGACGTGCGCGCGGTGCTGACCGACGCGGGCAAGTGCGACCGCAAGAAGACCGCCGAACGCGTGGCAGAGGTCGCGCGCGGCGTCGCCGCCAAGATCGACCTTGGCGTCATCGTCGCTCCGCCGGTCGAAGAGGAAGGCGCCGCCGAATGATGCGCGCGCGCACCGACGAGGATGATTTCGACCCATCGGGCCTGATCCAGATCGGCACCGTCAAGTCGGTCGATCTCGCCGCCGCGCGCTGCATCGTCGAAACGGGCGACGTCGAAACTCCGCCGCTGCGCTGGATCGAAGGGCGCATGGGCGCAACGCGCATCTGGTCGCCGCCGAGCGCGGGCGAGCAGGTTCTGCTCATCTGCATGGATGGCGAGCTGGGCGGGGGGCTTGTCCTGCGCGGGATCCCGAGCGATGCGTTCGCGCCGGCGGGCAATAGCGCCGAAGAGCTGATCGCGTTCGCCGATGGCGCGCGCATCGCCTATGATCCCGAGGCGCATCGACTGACCGCGCTGCTTCCCGGCGGATCTACCGCCGACATCACCGCCGACCAGGTGAATATCACCGGCAATGTCGCGATCGACGGCGACGTGACCGTATCGGGCAAGCTGACGGCCGACGACGACGTGATTGGCGGCGGCAAGTCGCTCAATAGCCACAAGCATGGCGGAGTGCAGGCGGGCGGCGCTCAGACGAGCCCGCCTCTCTAAGCTACGCGGCGGCGCGGTATTGGGGCCGATGGCTTTGCAGCGCCCTGATGTCTTCCGGCAATCGAAGGCCCTTGGAAACCACCAGTAGCTCGGTCCCCGTCCGCTTGACTTGCACTGAATAATTTATGTCGAACAGATACTGTCGCCGGGATTTATAGAGCGCCTTTATCTCCGGTGCAGCGTCGTACGTCAGCACCCACGGGCGGTCCAGCGCCAGAATAGCGGAAGCGACGTCGGCATGGTCCGAGGACGAATAGAAACTGGTGTAAAGCGAAGATCCCTTGACGAAGTACGGCGGATCAATCGCCAAAAATGTGTCTTCCGGAAGTTCGTCGGCGCAGCGCTTTAAGAAAACGAGAGCATCGTCGCGGTAGAGATGGATTCGAGAGCGGTACTGGTAGATTCGTTGAATTCGACGTGCCAGCTCGTCGCGATTGAATCTGCAGTCTAGCTTGTAGTTCCCTTGCTGAGCGAGGCCTCCAATCACACCTCCGGTCCCGATAATGCCGGACCGATTGGTCCGATTGAGGAAGAAGGTCGCAAATCCAAGGTCGATAGGGCGTCCTTGATCCCCATTTCGATAGGTTGCGCGCTGCCTGTGCCACTCTTCGATTGTTATGGGTGTGTTCATTACCCGGTCAACGAGCGCCTCGGGCTCGGTCAAAACTGAATGCCAAAACGCCCAAATGCCAGCATCAACGTCGTTGAGGTGAATATCGCTGACCTGTCCACTGAAGAGGAGGGAGAGCGCGAGGCTTGCTCCACCGGCATATGGTTCAGCATAGTGACCGCGCGATAGGCCGTTTTCTTTCAGAATGCCGTGGATCAGACCTTGCAGGCTCGATTTGCCGCCGGGATAGCGGAGGGGTGAGTGTGTCCGGGCCATGCATCGTGTCTCCTGAACGGCGCTTTGCAGCCAATCGTTAACAAAATGGCCGGCGCTCGGCCAGCTCTAATCAAAGTCTTGCGAATTCAGCGCTTTTGCCAACACCGGGGACACTACTTCCATGTCGGTGATGAGGGTCCGATGATCGCAAGTGGAAGCGATCGCATGGTGTTTGGTTTCGTTCCCGCCTTCCGCTAGGCGAGCAAACGCGCGCGTGATCGATTTGCGTTTCTCGCCGGAGAATCCGAGCCTTTCCAAGCGGTCATTGCTGAAGTGGTGGGTGAAGGCTTGCTTGTCAGGTGCGCCGCAAACTCGTGCGATTGTTTCGCATAAAGCCCAACAGCCGACTGCGATTAACTGAGGGTTTGTGCTGGCCGGCACTCGTCCAAGGGATGTGTAAAGGTCGATCAGCTTAGAATTCTTCGAGCGGTTGATCGCCTCAGCCAAACCCGATTGTCGCCTAATTTTTGTCGGCGCGCGAGTGGGGCGGACCGATGGCTCATCGTCCCCTTCTTCGCCGTCGTCTTTGCTCGCGTCATGGGCGCTCAAATCATCATCATCGGGACTTTCGTTCACGTCATCAGCTGCAGCCTTCGCAATCCCAGCGCGCGCCTCTAGCCCATCGAAATAGGCGATGATGTCGTCCTCGTTCTTCCGGGAGGATATTCGCCCCGACAAAAGATCCGCGATCAGAACCTTCAAGATCTTGTTTAGCTCGCTCTTCCGGCGGCCAAATATGACGCTTGCTGGATCACTGTCATCTGCCTCCAAAATTTCTCGGGCCACCGATGTGCCGACAAAGCGTTGGAGCGTGGTCAGGGTGCCTTTACGCTTAGCTTTCGTTAGATAGCCCTTTTCCTCGGCTCGCTCCAAAAGCGCGAAGGCGATTGCATTCTTTCTAGTCGGGTGGTCCCTGTGCTGCTCGTCTGGCCCCCAATCTTTCCGACCTTGACCGCCCTGCGCGCCGTTGTGAATATTCCGCATCCAAAAGCGGAGCTCGTCGCGGTCATCAAAGACCCGCCCCTCGATCGACTCGATTAGAGGTATTCGTTCCGACAGTTGTTCAAAGCGCTTTCGCCATCTGGCGGGAGCAATCTGAGGGTCATTTAGCAGCATTATCGCGCAAACGCGGCGGTTGCCTTCCCAAACCTCGTAGGTGGGCTTTCCCCTCCCGCCCTTGTTGTCGATGCGTACTACACCGATTAATTCCAAGGGGTTGGTTTCGTGTTCCACGATGCTGCTTGCAAGCTCATAGACCTGCTCATCCTGCAGCAGGAACTCGATGATCTGATCGCGATCAGTCATCCTTCCGTGACGCGGGTTCTCTTCGTATAGATGAATGCGGTCGACAGGAATGTCGACAACCGGACCTGCCACTATTTTCCCCTCCGCATAGCGAATCCACTCGGCATAGTTGGCGGGCGATACTTTGGCCAGCCTCTGACGCCTCCAATTTGGGATGTAAGCGCAACCGCGCGCTCCTGTATAAGCGCGATATACAGGAGCAACCACTGGCGCCCCGCGCGCGGACGGCGCCAGTGTCGCCGCCATGCTCGGCATGGACCGCTCCACCGGCGCCCCGCTCGACGGCGACGCGCATCTGGCTCAGTCGATCGGCGATATCCTGACCACGCCGGTCGGTACCCGCGTCATGCTGCGCGACTATGGATCGATGCTGTTCGAGCTGATCGACCGCCCGATCAATGCCGCCACCCGCCTGCTGCTGCTCGCCGCCTCGGCCGACGCCATTGCGCGCTGGGAACCGCGCATCCGCCTGACCCGCGTCAACTTTTCGACCACCGGCGCCGATGGCCGCGTCGCGCTCGATATCGAGGGATATCGAACCGACCGCCCCGCCGGCGCGAACAGCTTCACCCGCCTCGCCATCCCCCTGACTGCATAGGAATCGCGCCATGCATGGAATCAAGCTCAACGAACCCGTCACCGGTACCCGCGCCATCGTCGCGTCCAGCCTTGCCATCATCGGCCTTGTCGCCACCGCCGGCGCCGTCGCAGGCCCTGCCGAGGACGCACTCGACGCCGCCTTCCCCGAGGGCGAGCTGGTGCTGGTTACCGACGTGCGCGCCGCCGTCGCCAAGGCGGGCAGCACCGGGACGCTCGCGCCGGCCCTCGCCGCGATCGCCGACCAGACCAACCCCGTCGCGGTGGTGATCCGCATTGCCGAGCCCGCCGCGCCCGAGGATCTGGACGACGCGGTCAATGCGGCGCTCGATCAGCTTCTTGGCGCCGAAGTCCAGCTTGGCGTCCGTCCGCGCATCCTCGGCGCCCCCGGCCTCGATACGCAGCCCGTCGCGGCGAAGCTGGAGGAAGTGGCGGCGAAGCTGCGCGCCTTCGCCTATGCCGCCGCGATCGGCGACGACGTGGCCGAGGCGGTGCTGTACCGCGCCAATTTCAGCGCGCGCGAGCTGATGCTGCTGTGGCCCAACACCTCCGCCGCCTTCGCTGGTGACCTGGTCGCGCGCGCCATGGGCCTGCGCTGCCTGATCGATAATGAATTCGGCTGGCACAAGACGCTGTCGAATGTCGCCATGAACGGCGTCACCGGCCTGTCGGTCCCGGTCTTCTTCGATCTGCACAGCGCCGACAATGACGCAGGGCTGCTCAACGCCGCCGACATCACGACGGTGATCCGCGTCAACGGCTTTCGCTTTTGGGGCAACCGCACCTGCTCGGATGATCCGCTCTTCGCCTTCGAAAGCACCGTGCGCACCGCGCAGGTCATTCAGGACGAGATTGCGGCAGGGCTGCTTTGGGCGATCGACAAGCCGATCACCAAATCGCTGTTCCGCGATATCGAGGAAACCATCAACGCGCGGCTGCGCCAGCTTGTCGCGCAGGGCCGCCTGATCGGCGGGCGCGCGTGGATCGACCCCGAACTCAATCCCGCGGCGCAGCTCGCCGCCGGCAAGATCACGGTCGATTACGACTATACGCCCTGCGCCCCGGCGGAGGAGCTGACGCTGAACCAGCGCATCACCGACCGCTACTATGGCGATCTGGCGAACGCCGCCTGATCCCGCATCCCCGTTTCTCGCACTGAAAGGATCCGGCCATGGGCCTCGCCTCCAAGCTCAAGAATATGAACCTCTTCGACGACGGCGCGAGCTACCTCGGCATCGCGACCGAAGTCACGCTGCCCAAGCTTTCGCGCAAGATGGAGGGTTTTCGCGCCGCCGGCATGGACGGCGAGCTGGATATCGACATGGGGCAGGAAAAGATCGAGCTGGAATTCACGCTCGGCGGCATCGTCGCCAGCGCGATCGCTGGCTTTGGCGCCATCACCCATGACGGCAAGCTACTGCGCTTCGCGGGAGCCTATCAGGCCGACGATACCGGCGGCGTGATCCCCGTCGAGGCCGTCGTGCGCGGGCGCTATTCGGAAATCGACATGGGCAATGCCAAGCCCGGCGCCGACACCGAACACAAGTTCAAGGCGAGCTGCAGCTATTACAAGCTGATCGTCAACGGGCGCGAAGTCGTCGAGATCGATATTCCCGGCATGGTCTTCAAGGTGAACGGCGATGATCGCCTCGCCGCCATCCGCGCCGCCATTGGCCTCTAGGCCCACCAGCTTCGTCCCGGCGCGTACATGCGGGCGCGTCGGGACGGAGAAACCGCATCCCCGCATGACAAAGCAAGGAAATCCGCATGTCTGATGCCCCCGCGCCCAGCGCGACCAAGCAGCCGGTCTGGAAAGACTGCAAGTTCGAACATGGCTTCGTGCGCGGCGACCAGGTGATCACCGACATTCGCCTGCGCAAGCCCAAGGGCGGCGAGCTGCGCGGTTTGAACCTGCAGGATCTGATGGCGGCAGACGTCAACGCGATCATCACCGTCCTGCCCCGCATCTCCGACCCGATCATGACCGTTGCCGACGCCGAAAGCCTCGAAGCCGACGATATCGCCGAGGCGGGGGGCGTCATCACCGGTTTTTTCTTCAACTCGGCGCAGCGGGCGATGATCGAGAAGCTGACGTCGACGAACTGATCGCGGACGTCGCCTTCGTCTTTCACTGGCCGCTGTCCGAACTGGAGGCCCTCGACCTCGACGAACTGATCGCATGGCACGGCCGCGCGAATGACCGAATGAAGGCGATGCTCAAGATGAAGGCGGACATCATGGCGGCGGCACGATGAGCAGCAACAAGCTCGCCCTGATCGTGCAGTTCAGCTCCGCCGGCCTCGACAAGCTGAACGGCGGGCTCAAGAATATCGTCGGCCTCAGCAAGTCGGGCGCGAGCGCCCTGCGCGCGCTGCAGCAGGATAGCGGTCGGCTCAAGCGCGAGCTGGCCGCTACCGGCAAGGAATTGCGCGGCGCGTCGGGCAACGTCACCCACCTGATCGACCGCCAGCGCGCGCTCGCCGACCAGATCGAGGACACGAATCGGCAGATCGACCGGCAAAAGCGGCTGCTCGCTATCGCCGCGCGGGCCGATCGTATCGCCGCGCGCGGGCGTGAGCTGCGATCGAGGGGACGCGACAACGTGATCGAGGGGGCGGCAATGGCCGCACCCTTCATCCTTGCGGCGCGCGAGGCGGGCAATTTTTCGTCGGGGATGGTCGATCTGCAGCAAAAGGCGGAGCTGACCAACCGGCAGGCCGACCAGCTCGGCCGCACCATCCTGCGCGCCGCAGATGCCGCGCGCCAACTGCCCGAGGCAACGCGCGAGGGCGTCGATATCCTTGCGGGCTTCGGCCTCGATCCGCGCCGCGCCGCGGCGATGATCACGCCGATCGGCAGGCTCGCCACCGCGATGAAGGTCGATATGGCCGATGGCGCCGCCGCCGCCTTTGCCAATCTGCAAAACCTCAAGGTCGCGGCCAACGATACGGGCCGCGCACTCGACATCATGGCTTCGGCGGGCAATGCCGGCGCCTTCGAGGTCCGCGACATGGCGCGCCATTTTCCCGGTCTGACGGCCCAGCTCAATGCGCTCGGCGAATCGGGCCTCGGCGCGGTCGGCAACCTGTCGGCCGCACTCCAGATCGCGCGGCGCACCGCCGGCACGTCGGATGAGGCCGCGAACAACCTGAAGAATCTGCTCGCGAAGATCAACTCGCCGGCGACCGTGAAGGCGTTTCAGAAGAATTTCGGCGTCGACCTGCCCGCCGCCATGGCGAAGCTGCGCGCCGAAGGCTATGACACGCTGGAGGCAATCGCCCTCATCACCCAAAAGGCGACCGGCGGCGACCTCAAGAAGCTCGGCTATGCGTTCGAGGATATGCAGGCGCAAGCCGCCATTCGGGGCCTGATCCTCGATCTCAAGGATTATCGAAAGATCCGCGACCAGGCGATGAAATCCGAAGGCACGGTGGATCGGGCCTTCAACCAGCGCGTCGCGCGCGATGCCACGGTGCAATGGCGCGCCTTCATGGGAACCGTGTCGCAGGTCGCCATCATGGTCGGGTCGGCCTTGCTGCCCGGCCTCAACGAAACGGCGGCTTCGGTGCAGGGGGTGATCAAGCACGTCCTCGCGTGGACGCAGGCCAATCCCCAGCTCGCCGCCGGGATTGTCAAGATTGCGGCGGGGCTGGTCGGATTGAAAATCGGCTTTGGCATCGTGCAATTCGGCGTTGGCGCCATCCTCGGCCCGCTCTCGACCGCCTATCGCCTGTTCAAGCAGTTCCGCGCCGTGGACGAGGCCGGGCGGCGCCTGACCTTCCTCGGCCGTGTCGCCGCGCGCGCGGGGCCGATGGTCGCCAGCGCCTTCGGCGTCATTCGCACCGCGTCGCTGTTCCTCGCGCGCGGCCTGCTCCGCGCCGGGGCCATGATGCTCGCCAATCCGATGATCTTGGCGATCACGCTGCTGGTCGTCGCGATCGGGGGCGCGGCCTATCTGATCTATCGCAATTGGGATCGGATCAAGGGCGCCTTCTGGAATGGCGTCGCCGCGATCGGCCGCGCCGTTGCGCTCGCGCGCGGCTATGTCGCCAACTTTGTCAATGTCGGGCGCTCGATCGTCGATGGCATCGCTGCCGGGATCCGCGCAGCGCCCGGCAAGATATGGGCGGCGCTGAAATCGGTCGTCGCCGGGGCTTGGAAGGGCGCGAAGGCCTATCTAGGCATCAACTCGCCGTCGCGCCTGTTCATGCAGATGGGTGGCTTTGTCAGCGACGGCCTCGCCATCGGCATCGATCGCGGCCAGCGGCGCCCGGTCGATAGCGCCCGCAGGCTGGCACAGGGCGTGGCTGGCGGCTTCAGCCTGCCGCGCTCGCCATTCGCCGCCGGATCGCCCTCAGGGGCCGCTCTGGCAGCGTCTGGCGGCGGGGGCGGACGCCCGGCGAGCCTGACGATCGGCAGCGTGACGATCAATCTGAAACAGGAAGCGGGCGAGAATGCCGAGCAGTTCGCCAAGCGCGTGCTGGCCGAGCTGCGCCGCCTGTTGGCGAAGGAAGCGCGGGGCAGCTATGAAGATCGGTGATATCGGCGGAAATCTGAACCTGTCGGCCGCGACGTCGCAGCTTTCGACCGTGCGCCGCCTGATCGGCTTGCCCGACATGCCCGCGATCGCGACCGCGGCGACGATCGCCGCCAAGCTGCAGGGCCTGTCCAAGATCGATGCCGGCGGCGGTGTGACCGGCGAACGCCTGTCTATGCTGTCGCTCGGCCTCTTCCTGTTCGGGATCGACACGATCGCCTATCAGGAGTTCATTCGTCGCAATGACTGGCGCCATGCCGCCAACGAACGGCTCGGCGCGCGCGAGGCTTTCCAGTTCCTCGGCCCCGGTGCAGAGACGATCACGCTGCCCGGCGTCCTGATGCCCGAATTGACCGGGCCGAACACGTCGCTGGCGCAGATCCGCGCGATGGCCGAAACCGGCGATGCCTATCCCATGGTGCAATCCGATGGGACGATCGTCGGCAATTACATCATTCAGGCGGTCGACGAACGGCGCAGCACCTTCCTGCCCGGCGGCGGCGCACGGCGCGTCGAATTTGCCATCGACCTTCGGCGCGCGGGCGACTGATGGCGACCCGCCCCCCGGAATCGACCGCGCTGCAGCCCGCGAGCCGCGATGAATGGATCATGCCGATGGCGGCGTGGCAGGTGACGCTCGACGGGCAGGATCTGACCGAGGCGATGCGCCCGATCCTGCGCGAACTCAGCCTGACCGAAAAGCGGGGCGAAGAGGCCGACAGTCTTGACATCACGCTGGGCGACGAGGGTGGCACGCTCGCCCTCCCGCCGCCGACCGCAACGCTGGCGGTCGCGATCGGCTGGGCAAAGGGCAGCGGCGTGACCGCCGGCCTGATCGACAAGGGCAATTTCCGCGTCGATGAACTCACCTGGTCGGGACCGCCCGATGGTCTGTCGATAACCGGGCGCGCGGCCGATCTGACCGCCGACCTGCGCAAGCGGCGCGACGAAAGCTGGGTCGAACAGACGCTGTCCTCGATCGTGACGAAGATCGCGAAGCGCCATGGGCTGACGCCCCGCGTCCACCCGCTGCTGTCGGGCGCGGTGATTCCCGCGACGCGGCAGAAGGCGAAAAGTGATATCGCCTTCATCAATGAGCTGGGTCGCCGCTACGAAGCGATGGCGACGATCAAGACCGGGACGTTGATCCTTGCCCCGATCGGCGCGGGAACCACCGCCGGCGGCGCGACGATCCCCGGCCTGACGATCGCGCGCGGCCAATGCTCCAGCTATAGCTGGACGCGGCAGAAGCGCGACGAACATGACGGGGTCGAGGCCGAGTGGCATGATCAGGACAGCGCCAAGCGTCACGTCGTGACCGTGGGCGACAGCGGCAACGCCCGCCGCCTCAAACGCACCTATGCGAGCGCGAGCGATGCGAAGGCGGCAGCAGAGGGCGCGCGGCGCCGCGACGCGCGTACCGCGGCCGAATTCACCCTGACGCTCGCCTATGGCGACGCGAGCCTGATGCCCGACCGCCCGGTCACGCTTCAGGGGTTTAAGGCAGAGATCGACGCCGCAAAATGGCAAATCGCGGAGGTGACGCACCGCGTCAGCGCCGAAGGCGGCTTCATCTCCGAATTGAAGCTGGATCTCGGCGCCATCGACTGACGGCGCCGCCGGCGCTATCGTTGCCGCATGCCGAACTTATGGGAAGATCCGCGCGACCCACTGCCTCCGCCCAGCAAGGCGCGGCAATTCGCCTTCTGGCTGGCCTTCGCGGTCATCGTCGGCCTGTTTATGGTCAATATTCTGCGCGGGATCGCGGGCCTCGGCTGGAATTGGTGACGATTACTTCTTTGTATCGATTCCGAGATCCTTCTCGGTCGCCCCCAAGGCAGTTGCGACCGAAACCAGACCTCCTACGCAAAGGAGTTGGGCGCGTTGCATCTGATCGGTGGTGTCCTGCAATTCTGCGAGGTCCGATGGACGGTTGTCGCCGTCGATGATCGCCTTCAGCTTTCGCGCACCCGCCCATTTCATCACATAGCCGGTGTCGCATGCCTCCAGCGCATCTTCAATCGCCGTGCGGTGTTCTTTGCTCAGATTATCCGGGACGTCGATCGCGCGGATCTTGCTGCCCGTACCAAGGCAGGCCTCCTCGGCCCGGTCCGCCGCTCGATAGGCTTGAACCACGTCGCCCGATTGCATCACATTGGACATCGCGGACGACGCTGCATCGCAGCTCGCCGTTGCCACGATGACAGCTTTATAGGTCGCAATTGCATCGGCCTTCGCGGCTTCGGGCGATGCCGCCGCGCCAGCCGTCGCTGCGGGCGCATCTTTATCCTTTTTGTCCCCACCGATGCATGTCGCTAACAGAAGAACGACCGCGACAAGACCAATGCAGCCTACCGTTGTGGCCTTGCCATCTGCCTTCGGGGCTTCGGTGGCGTACGCGCTAGCCTGCTGGCGCGATTCGCGCTGCGCTTGGGTGAAGGTGAGCTTGCATGCTGGGCAGATTACGGCGTCCGCGGGCGACGGCTCCCGACAATTCGGACACAGGGCTTCGCCCCGCTTTGCTGCCTTTGCCATCGATGCCCCCTGCCGCAAATTAGTTGTTGAGCGATCTTATCATCACAGCTTGCCGAGTTTCCCGACGACTTGCCCCAAAACGAACATTTCCCCATCGACGGCCGTTTCTGGATCCACATTCGGATTGTCGCTCTTGATTTTGTAACTGCCATCCGGGTTCGCCCAGATGCGCTTGATCATGCCGATATCGGCGACGGCGATCGCCCACACCGCATCCTGCTCGCGGATCGAATTTTGCTTGATGTCGATGATCGCCAGATCGCCATCCGACAGCGTCGGTTTCATCGAATCGCCGCGGGTTCGCGCGACGCGCAAATATTGCGGATCCGCGCGCGTGAACTCGCGCAGCCATGCCAGCGGCAAATAGCGCTCAACCTCGCTGACCACGCCTTCGCCGATATATGCTCCGCCCAGCCCTAGCGTGAGGTCGATTTCCTTGATCGCGACCAGGCCAAGCTCATCGGCTAATGCTTCAGCCGATGGCGGAGGCGTGGCGCCTTCTGCGGGATCGTCGATCTCACCAGTCAGATACTCGGCTGTCGTTCCGAGAGCCCGCGCGATTCGGTGAAGGTGCTTCGACCCGGCGCTCTCACCGAGCGCAAGCTTGGCAATCGTGCCTTGCGAAATTTCAAGCTGCCGGGCCAAGCCCGACTGCGTCATTCCACGTTCCTGCAAACGCTTACGAAAACGGTCGGTATCGACGGCATGCTTCATGCTTCTCGGCATAATTCTATTTGGAATAGCAAGCACTGACACTTTTCCCATTGACCTATCTATCACTTTAAGAATAGGTGGGCGCATGGACACGCCGAAATCGCCCTTCGAAGCGCTGAATCGCATTGTCGAAATTGCTGGCTCGCAAAGCGAGGCGGCTCGTCGGCTCGCCGTTCCACAACCGACCTTCTGGAAGTGGTTGCAATCTTCGAAGCGCCTACCGGCGGAATATGTCCTACTCGCAGAGCGTGAGTTCGGGGTGTCTCGGCACGACCTTCGTCCCGACATCTATCCGCGAAACTATCCGCCGGCACCCGATCAGGCCGAAAGATGGATTGGCATCGACAAAGGCGCCGATCGGAGGGTCGCATGAACGCCTTTGATCCTTCGATCTTCCATCCCCGCCATTTGTTGAAGCGCCATACCCGCGAGATTTGGCCTGTCGAAGGAGAGACCGGAGCAATGGCTATCCTCCGCTCGTTCCGATTGCCCGAATATTTCGGCGAGGCAACGGAGGCGATCGCCTTTCGCGATCAGGATGGCTGGGTGCGGTGCATTTGCGCCTATTTCCCGCAGGTGGCGCACGTCGTCGATTTGCGCATCAACCGTCACATATCCAGCATCGCGTTCACTCGAATCGCTCCCGGTTTCAATCCATCGCCGATGGATATGGCCGACATGAGCAGCAGCGCCGCAAGCTATCGAGGTCGCGGCTTGTGAGGCGTCTCGGGCGAATTCACCATTTTCGTTCACCAATCGGCGGCGATCTGGTCGCGTCGCCGCTCGGCGAACAGGTTGCGGCAGCTCTCCCCTCTCTGCACGTCGCAGCCTGTTCGCCCTCACAATCCGCACCGACTTTCCCCTGCGCCAACTGCGACCGCACCCCTGCTCGACGCTGCTGCGCGGCCCTAGCTGCCCGCATTTGCGGTGCCGCGATAGGCGGTAAAAATCAGTTTCTTACCGCCCGACGAGGGGCAGCAGCATGAGCGTCGAACGCAACATCGCGCTCCCGCCCGAGCAACAGGAAATCAAGGAGGCGTTCCGCGCCCTTGTCAAAGCCTATGGTGGACAGGATGCGGTCGCCAAGCGGCTCGGCACCCGGCAACAGCGTATCAGCGATTGCTGCAGCACGACGACTGACGCCTTTCCCCGCGCCGACGAAATCGCGACGCTGGAGGCCGAAACCGTCGGCTATCCCGGCCACCCGCACGTCACAACCGTATTGGCGCGCCAGCGGCTGCGCGAGCTGGTGCCGACGCCGAACATCGCGGCGACGGGCCGCGACCTGCTCATGCTGTTTGCCCGCCAGTCGAAGGGCAACAGCGAACTGGCCGAGGCGATCCTTGAGGCGCACGAAGATGATCACGTCGATTGCGCCGAGGCCGAACAGATCGAGGCCGCTGCCGATCAGGTGATCGCCACCGCGCTCGCCATCCGCGCCGAAGCGCGCATGATTCAACGGGAGTATCGTCAATGAGCCGCGGTGCCGCCGCACGTTGCCCCTATTGCAAGTCGCCGGGGCGCATCCGCAGCAGCGAGGAAGTCTCGCTTCTGCATCGCGACGTATATTTCGACTGCACCAGCGATCGCTGCGGCCACCGCTGGAAGGCGCAGCTCAGCTTTGTGCATAGCATCGCCACGCCGGTGGAGCAGGGGAGCGACGTCCATCTGCCAGTGACCCCGGAACGCTACCGCCGGGCGCGCCGCGACGGGGAGCCGCCTCCCACGCCCGTACCCGCCTGATCTGAACCAATCCGCATGACCCGACAGACCGCGCGCCGAACCCCGCTTTCGGCGGCGCCACCCCTTTGCCTGAGAAAGCCGCCCTTCCTTCATGAGCAACGCCCTCGCCCAAGAACTGGACCGCGCCCTGCAGCGGGAGTTCGCCTTCCGGCGCGAGGGCGAGTGGTATCGCAAGGGTAAATGCCCGGAATGCCACAAGAAGGAGCTGTACGTTCACGCTGAAAAGCCGTTCGTGCTCAAATGCGGCCGCCTCAACCGCTGCGGCTATGAGAAGTCGGTAAAATCCTATTTCCCCGAGATTTTCGACGACTGGTCGAAGCGGTTCAAGGCGACCGAGGCCGATCCGAACGCCGCCGCCGATGCCTTCCTGCAGCATGGGCGCAAGCTCGATCTGACCGGCATGCGCGGCTGCTACAGCCAAGAATATTACAAGGATCCCGAGCGCAACATCGGCACCGCCACTGTGCGCTTTCCGTTACCCGGCGGGACGTGGTGGGAACGGCTGATCGACCAGCCGGGCCGCTTCGAAATGAAGGCCCGCTTCCAGCCGAAGCGCGCCGCCGGCGGGAAATCCTACAAGGGCTATTGCTGGGCGCCGCCCGCGCTGACGATCGAGAAGCAGGCCGCGGCCGAGCGGATCCTGATCGCCGAGGGAATCTTCAACGCGTGGGCGCTGACCATGGCGGGGCATGCCGCCGTGTCGGCGATGACGGTCAACAACTGGCCCGAGCATTGGCTGCAGGAATTGCGCCTCGCGATCGCGAACGGCCCGACCCCGAACCATCGGCCCGAACTGGTCTTCGCGTTCGACGTCGGCGCCGCCGGCGTCAAATGGTCGCGCGATTTCGTCAAGCGCGCCGAGGAAGAGGGCTGGCCCGCGACGGCCTGTCAGGCCAGCCTGGTCGAAGGCGATGCGAAGGATTGGAACGACCTTCTCGAGCTGGGGCGCCTGACGCCCTCCGACTTCGACGAATATTTCTGGAATGGCCGCGTCACCATCGCATCGAGCGCGCTGGAAAAGGCCTGCCTCATTCATGAGCGCAAGCATTGGAACGGGTTCAGCTTCTCTTTCGACAATCGCATGTGGTGGGCGAGCTTTAATCAGGCCCGCATCGCCGAGGTGAGGCTCAAGGAGGGTTTGACCGAGAAAGCCGCAATCCGCGCTTGCGCAGAGGTCGATGAAATCGCGAACTGCGCCTTTCGTACGCTCTACCGCGAGCGCGACGACGTTATCGACGATACCGCCTATTATCTCCGCGTCGATTTCCCCGGCAAGACGCCCACCGCCAAGGGGCGCTTCTCGGCCGCGCAGCTCACCGCCGCACCCGAATTCAAGAAGCGCCTGTTCGCCTTCGGCGGCATGTTCACCGGATCGACGGGCCAGCTCGACCGCCTGATGCAGATCCAGACGCGCGACCTCAAGACGGTCGAGCCGATCGACTTCACCGGTTACAGCAAGGCGCATGGCGCGTGGATCCTCGGCGATATCGCCGTTCGCGGCGGGCGCGTCCACGATCTGAATGCCGAGGATTACTTTGATTTCGGCAAGGTCGCGGTGAAGCTGCGCTCGCCTGAGCGCCTGCTCGACATCAGCTATGATCGCGACACCTTCAATATCGACTGGCTCCCGAAGCTTTGGGCGGCATATGGCGCCAAGGGACTGATCGCGCTCACCTTCTGGCAGATCTCGCTTTTCGCCGAACAGATCCGCGAAGCGCACAAGAGCCTCGCCTTCCTCCAGATCATCGGAGAACCCGGATCGGGCAAATCGACCCTGCTGGAATTCCTCTGGCGGCTCTATGGCCGCGATTCCTACGAAGGCTTCGACCCTACCAAGGCGACGTCGGCCGCGATCGCGCGCAATCTCGGCAAGGTCGGCAATCTGCCCGTGGTGCTGATCGAGGGCGACCGCGACGAAAGCACGCCGCACAGCAAGCGCTTCGAATGGGACGAGTTGAAAACCGCCTATAACGGTCGCGCGGTTCGCTCGCGCGGCGTTCGATCGGGCGGGATGGAAACCTATGACCCGCCCTTCCGCGGCGCGGTCGTCATCGCGCAGAATTTCGCGGTGAAGGCGTCGGCGGCGCTGCTCGAACGCCTCATGAGCCTGACCATCAACAAGGAAGGGTGGAGTCCCGATACCAAGGTCGCGGCCGAGGCGATCGAAAGCTGGCCGACCGATACGCTGTCGGGCTTCATCATCCACATCATCCGGCAGGAAGAAGCGTGGCTCGCCGCCTTCTTCGCCGCATACAAGAAACACGAAAAGGCGCTGCCCGAAGCCAGCGGCGTCAGCCACCAGCGCCTGGTCAAGAACCACGCCCAGCTCGCCGCCGGCCTCGACGCCCTCGCGACCGTGATTTCAATTCCCGACGACGTGCGCGAGCGCGGACATGAATTCATCCGCGGGATGATCCGCGAGCGGCATCAGGCGATCAGCGCCGACCACCCGCACGTCGCGAAATTTTGGGAACTGTTCGACTGGTTCGAGGCCAACGAGGTCGTTCAGACGAACCCGATCAATCTGCACAGCAAGGCCGACAAGCTTATCGCCGTCAGCCTTCCGATGTTCGAGGAGCGGTGCCGCCAGCGCGGCATTCAGGCGCCGCCGATGGACGATCTCAAGCAGCTCCTCCGCTCCTCGAAATCCCGCCGCTTCCTCGCGGCCAAGAACGTGAAAACCCGCCTCGAAAACAAGGTCATCCACTGCTGGGTCTTCGCCCAGCCGGAGGGCCGCGACGACGTCATGGAGGATTGAAAATGAAGCCCTTCCACCCCGCCATTTACATCTGCGTCGATTGCCATGTCGAACATTATGGCGATCGGCAGAACCTGCCTCTCGGCTGGATCCGCTGCGCCGCCCCGAACGGCCATGATGCGGTGCGCTGCGGCAACTGCGCCGATCAGATCGCACAGCGCCATGCCAGCGCCGGCGCGCCCCAATCCCTCGATCGCCCCACCGCCGGCATGGCGATCGGCATCCTCGCCGCCCGCTTCACCGGCGCCCTGATGCGCGCCAGCGAATTGCCCCGCCGGGAGGCGCGCCGGTGAGCGGGCAGCGCATCTTCTGCGCCAAATGCGACGCCCCCGGCCTCATGGACGGCGACCTGCTGCCCGCGGGCTGGGAGCGCCACACCAGCGGCATGACCAAGGCCCCGCTCACCGTCTGCGGCGGCTGTGTTGAAGGATCGCGCGGCCAGACGATCCGCTCGGGCGACGCCGGCGCGACCGATGACCAGCTCCGCCTTTTCATCGAGCGCATCGAGCGGCTCGAAGAGGAAGAAAAGGGCATCAAGGACGACAAGCGCGACGTCTACCTCGAAGCCAAATCGCAGGGTTACGACCCGAAAATCATGCGCGAAGTCGTCAAGCTTCGCCGCATGAGCCCGCACGATCGCGCCGAACGCGACGCGATCCTCGACGTCTACCGCTCCGCCATCGGTCTCACCTGATCCCAGCAGCAAGGGAGGATCCCGCATGTCCAAACCCGAATTCAACCACGCCACCTTCGTCGAGCAGCGCCTCTGCGAAACGGTCAAGCATTGCCTCGGCCTGCGTGTGTCGCACGTCGATCTGACGCACCGCCTAGTCGATGATCTGTGCTGCGACAGCATCGACCATGTCGAAATCGTCATGAAGGTCGAAGACCGCTTCGGAATCGAAATCAGCGACGACGAAGCCGCCGAATGCCGCACGGTAGCCGACTACAGCGTTTTGGTCCGTCGCAAGCTGATGACCGCCTACCCGGCGGCGGGAGGTGCCCAATGCGCCGCCTCCTGACCCTGTTCCCGATCAGCGCGGCCGAGGCCGACCGCGCAGCCGCCGCGATCCGCTCGCTTTTTGATTGGCCCGACATCCTCGCGGCGATGGCCTATGCGGCATTCTTCGTGATTGGATTACCCGCTGCGCTGCTTTTCTTCAGCGTGATCGGCGGTGTTCTGTGAACCGCCGGCACCGCCCCTTCGACATCGTCTACGACATAGGCGGAACGTGGATTGTCAGCCGAACTGGCCGCTATCGCCGCTGGTCGCCGAAAATGCTTCACGGACTTGAACGCCTCCGTCGGCGTCGGCCGACTGACGACAGGATCTTCGCGATATGAGCCGCCGTCTCTCCGACGTCGAGCTGCGCGAGAAGATCGCAGCCTTCGAGCTGATCAACCGCGATCGCACCCTCACCAATGACGAAGCCGACCAGCTTTGGCGCCTCGTCCATATCGAAACCTGCCGCATCAAGGCCCGTCGCCGCTCGATCGAGCGCAATCAGGCGCGCCTGTCGGCTCTCACCGAAGGAATGGCCGCATGACCGACAATCAGGTCTTCATTATCGCGACGATCCTGTGCGTTTTGCTCGGGACGCAGATCCTGCAACTCTACTGGATCCATCGCATCCGCCGCCGCGTCCGCCGCTACCTGCGGAGGGACGCGTGAGCACCCCGCTGCCCGACTTTCCCGTCGACCAGGTGCTTAGCCCAGCGCTGGTCGAGATCATGCACGAACTGATGCGCGAACGCGCTCGCTCGGTCATGGTCTTCGGCCACGACGCCGCGGCCGACGACGCCCTGCCGCTCAACAGCATCGGCCAGAAGGCGACCTACTTCCTCCAGATCGCCACCGAGCGCGCCGAAGGCCCCGACGAACGCCGCATCCTGCCCGCTGCCCGCAAAAAGGCCGTGCAGGGCATCATGGTCGCCATCGCCTTCATCGACGCCATCGACCGCGAAATCGCGCGGGGAAGTGCGGGCAGGGCATGAGTGGAGAGCTTTCCTCCGCAATCAGTCGCCACCCGTGGGATTGGTACGTCGAAGAGCGCTGGGTGACGCATCGGCTCGCGGATTTCCTGCCGCTCGACGAGGGCGTGACCTACCTCGATCCCTGTTGTGGATCCGGCAATATCGTCGAAGCTCTCGCAGAGCGCGGCCATCAGGCATTCGGAACCGACCTCTTCGAGCGCTATGAGGGCTCGCGCTTCCTCGGAATTCACGACTGGATGGGCGAGCAGCGGCATTTGCTCGAAGCGAGTGACGCACTGTCGATATTCTTCAACCCGCCCTACAGCCGCCAGAACGGCGCGCTCGTGCGTGGACTAGCCGAAAAGTGCATCCGGCGCGCGATCGAGGTCGCAACGCACAAGGTAGCGGCGCTGCTGCCGGTTAAGTGGCTTGCCAGCAAAGGCCGCTACAAACTGTTCGAGCAGGATCATCGGCCGAGCGGCATCTATATCCTCTGCGAACGCCCGTCGATGCCGCCGGGCGACGTGATCGAGCGACTCGGCAAGCGCGCTCACGACGGCGGCAAGGTCGATTTCATGTGGGTTATTTGGGATCTGCAGGCCGAGCCGCTTCCCCATGCGCCCACCTTCTGGATCCCGCCGCGCGCGCCTGGTCGCAGCGAAGCTGTGAAGCTGGAGAGGGCGGCGTAGTTGACCCGGCTCCTGACGATTGAGGAAACCGCGTCCGAGCTGCAGATCTCGGTCCCCACGCTGCGCCGTTTGCGCGCAGCGGGGAAAATCGGTTACGTCAGGCTCGACGGCCGCAAGATTCGACACACGCCCGATGATATCGCCGACTATATCGCTCGCCAGCATGTCGCCGCTCGCAATCAGGAATTGTCACCATGCCCCGCCCCATCCCGAAGAAAGGATCGCCGCACTGGCACTATGACTTCGTCCGTGGCGGTCGTCGGTTTCATGGCTCGACGGGAACGGACAACAAGCGGCTAGCGCAGCAGATCATCGACCATCGGTTGCAAGGAGCGCTCTTGCCGGCGCGAACCCGTCCGCCGATCACGCTCGACGATGCAGCAGGCTTCTATGAAGACTATGCGTCGGCCCTGCCGAGCTGGAAAACTACCGAATACATTCTCGCAGCATTGGTGTCCGGCCTCGGCGGTGGACGCCTGCTGTCTGAAATCAATCAGCGCATGCTGATCGACCATTTCGCGGCGCGGCGGATTCGCGCCAATGGCAAGCTGCGCGCCAACAGCAGCGTGAACCGCGAGATCGAGGTTGCGAGCGCGGTCTGGCACCGGGCCGACAAGGCGAAATATGACATCGGCGACATGCCGGATTGGAACGCCCTGCGGTTCAAAGTGGCGGGAACACGGTGGCGCTTGCTCGGCGCTGGCGAACAACAGGACGCCTATCTCGCCGCCGTCCGTGCCGATGTCCGCCCCGCGTTCGAGTTTCTGCTGCTATCCGGCTGGCGGCGCAGCGAGGTGATCGACCTAGGATGGAATGACCTTGATCTGCCGAACCGCACCGCATGGACGCGCGTGAAGGGCGGGGCGATGGTCGAGCGGCCGCTAACGCAGGCGATGCTACTGATTATCGCCAATCAGCCCAAGGTCGGGCCGAAGGTCTTCACCTATGTTTGCCAGCGCGCGACGGCCAGCGGTCGCCGCGATCGCGCCCAGCGCCGGCAGGGCGAACGCTATCCGGTCAGCCCCAGCGTGATGCGCGAAGTCCATGACGACGCCCGCAAGGCGATCGAGGTGCCGGATCTGCGCCTGCATGATTTGCGACACACCCGCGCGACGCGGATCCTGCGCAACACCGGCGACCTCGCCCTGACCAAGCGCGCGCTCGCCCACCGCAACATCGCCACCACGCTGAAATATGCCCACGTCCTCGACGACGACGTGCGCGCCGGCCTAGATGCAAGCGAGTCCCGCAATATTCCCGAAGTCGCGCCCGAGGAAGCGAAGAAAGCGTAAAGATTTCAATCCGGTGGATTATCTGCGCCATCGCCGTGTAAACGAGATGCTCTACCAACTGAGCTAAGCGCCCCACGGCGTGGGAGCGGCGCCCCTGCCACAGCCAGACGCCGCTGGCAAGTCGCTGGCGTGTCAGCCGGGTGGGGGGTGATCTCGGTCGTCGCCTAGGGTCAGTTCGCGGCTCGCCCCCATCGCGTCCAGAAAGGCCGGATCGTGGCTGACGACGATCAGCGCGCCGTCATAGGCCGCAAGCCCGGTTTCGATCGCGGCGAGCGAATCGAGATCGAGGTGATTGCCGGGTTCGTCGAGGATCAGCATTTGCGGCGGCTGCGGCGCGCCGAGGACGCAAGCGAGCCCGGCGCGGAGCACCTGCCCGCCGCTGAGCGTGCCGACGATGCGGTCGGCGGCGTCGGCACGAAAGCGGAAGCGCGCGAGCGCGGCGCGGCAGGCATTGTTGCCGACCCCGGGGTTGCGTCGCAGGAAATTGTCGGCGATCGACAGGGCCGGATCGAGCAGCGCGACGCGCTGATCGAACAGCGCGAACGGCACAGCGACGCGCACGCTCCCCGACCAGGGCGTCAGTGTTCCGGCGATCAGCGCGAGCAGCGTCGATTTGCCCGATCCGTTCGGGCCGGTGATTGCCAATCGCTCGGGCCCCGTGATCGTGAGCGACAAATCCTCGATGACGGGTGCGCCGCCTTCATAGCCCGCGCGGACATGCTCCAACGCTACGACTGTCCGCGAAGCCGGGAGGCCCGTCGATGGCAGCGCGATCGCCAGCGGATCGACGATCTGGATCCGGCTGCGCGCCGCGGCGAGCGCCTGCTCGGCCTGTCCCTGCTGGCGTTCGGCCAGCCGCCCGGCGGCGGCGCGCGATTCTTCGGCGCGGCGCTGCATTGCCCCCATCACGATGCGCGGCATGTCGCCGCGCGCCGCATTTTTCCGGCCCCGCGAATCGCGGCGGTCCTGTCGCTCGGCGGCGGCCTGCGCCTGGCGCTGGGCCTGATTGACGCGCTTTTCGGCGGTGGCGAGATCGGCCTCGATGGCCGCTTGTTCGACCGCCTTGCGCGCGCAATAGGCGCTCCAGCCGCCGCCATAGCGGGCGGCACCGGTGGCGGTCAGTTCGACGATCGCGTCCATCTCCTCGAGCAGTTCGCGATCGTGACTGACGACGATCGCGCCGCCCTGCCAGTCGTGCAGGATCGCGCGTACCGCCTCACGGCCCTGCCGGTCGAGATTGTTGGTCGGTTCGTCGAGCAGCAGAAAATCGGGCCGTGCGAACATCGCGCCGGCGAGCGCGGCGCGCGTGCGTTGCCCACCCGAAAGATGCACAAGCGGCGTTGCGGCATCGAGCGGCAGGTCAACGCCGGCCAGCGCCTCGTTGATCCGCGACGCCAGCGTCCAGTCGGCCTCCGTGATATCGTCGAGCGACGCCGTCCCCGCTTCGGCGCGCGCGAGCAGGGCCAGCGCCGTGCGCGCGCCGAACAGATCGGCAATCGTCGCATCGGCGGCAACCTGCACCGTCTGGTGCAGCATGGCGATGTGCGCGCCGCGGCTGATCGCGCCGTTCGTCGGCGTTGCCTCACCCGCGATCAGGCGCAACAGGGTCGATTTGCCGACGCCGTTGCGGCCGACGATACCCGTGCATTCGGGGCGAAACTGAAGGTCGAGATCGGAAAATATGCGGCGACCGTCGGGGGTCGACCAGCCGAGGCGGGAGAGGGTGATCGTAGACATGGACAAGGCTTTCCTGAAGGCAAGGCTAGGGGCGATGCGTTCAGTTGCGGTCCATGATCCTCTGACTCCTTAAAAAGATGACGGATGACAGATAGCGTCCCGGTGGCGACCGGGCAAGAGCGTGCCGGCGTCAGAGCCAGCCGATCCGCTTGAAGCGCCAATAGAGGAGCGCGCACACGCTGCCCATCAGCCCGAGCGCGAAGGGATAGCCGAACGTCCAGCCGAGTTCGGGCATATGCTCGAAATTCATGCCGTAAATGCCCGCGATCGCGGTGGGCACGGCCAGAATTGCGGCCCAGGCCGCAAGTTGGCGCGTGATCGCGCCCTGCCGCTGCTGTTCGAGCAAATTGTTGGTGTCGACGACCGACGCCGCGACATCGCGCAATCCGACGAGGCGGAATTCGGCGCGCTGCACATGGTCCCAGATGTCGCGGAAAAAGGGGCGCACGGCATCGTCGATGCACGGCAGGTCGGCATCGCTGGTCAGGCGCGATGCAACATCCTTCATCAATCCGACCAGGCGTTGAAAACGGATGATCTCGTGCCGCTGGCCGTAAAGGTGCCGGATGTCGTCGGCGTCGAGCGGCGTGTCCATGACGCTTTCCTCGACCGTCAGCAGCCGGTCCTCGATCGCGTCGATCACGGGGAAATAGCCATCGACGATGAAATCGAGCACCGCATAGAGAACATAATCGGGGCCGTGCGCCAGTTTCGCCGGCAAGGATTCGAGCCGTGCGCGCACCTCGCTGTGCGTCCGCGCCGACCCGTGACGGACACTCACGATGAAGTGACGGCCAAGGAAGAAGGCGGTTTCGCCCGACTGGATCGTATCGCCATCGCGATTGCCGGTGCTGGCGACGACGAACAATTGCTCGCCATAGGCTTCGACCTTTGGAAGCTGGTTGGCCTTCAGCGCGTCCTCGACCGCCAGCGGATGCAGGCCGAAGCGCCTGGCGATCCCTTCGAGCTCGCCAGGGGTCGGCTCGAACAGGCCGAGCCAGAAGAAGTCGCCGGGATCGCAATGATCGGGAATGGCCTCGTTCGGGCCCAGCTCGCGCACGAGCTTGCCATCATTATAGAGGCGGGCGGCCTTGATCGGCATCGTCAAACTCCCTCGACTGCCCGCTGCAGATAGCGGCACGGACGGCCGAGGGAAATAACTCAGGCCGGAAAGGCGTCGCGTACGCGGCGTTCGAGCACCGCAAGCGGGATACGTCCGGCACCGAGCACGACGTCGTGGAAGCGCTTGATGTCGTAATCCCGGTGCGACGAAACCTCGTCACGCAGCCGGCTGATCGCGGTCTGACCGACCTTGTACGAACAGGCTTGCCCCGGATAGACGATATAGCGGTCGATCTCGGTTCGCGCCGAACTTGGCGTTTCGGACGAGTTTTCGACCATGAAGTCGATCGCCTGCTGGCGATTCCAGCCCTTGGCGTGCAGCCCGGTATCGACGACGAGACGCGACGCGCGAAACGCATAGGACGCCAGATAGCCGATCTCGCCGAGCGGATCGTCGTCGTACATCCCGAGCTCGGCCGCAACCTGCTCGGCATAGAGGCCCCAGCCTTCTCCGTAGGCGGTGACGTAAGAGGATTGGCGGTAAAGCGGCAAGGCCGCATCCTCGAATTTCAGGGCATTTTCGAACAAATGCCCCGGGGCCCCCTCGTGAAAGGCGAGCGTCGGCAGCGTGTAGCGCGGCCATTCGTGCGTATCGCGCAGATTGATGAAGAAAATGCCCGGGCGCGACCCGTCGGGGGTACCCGCCTGCGCCGAACCACCGGGGGCGCCGATCTCGATCTCGGGCGGCACGCGGCGGATTTCGTAGGGCGCGCGCGGCATCCGGCTGAACACTTGCGGCAGGCGCGCGCGAATGGTGGTGAGCCGATCGTTGAGATAGGCGAGCAGCGCCGCGCGCCCCGTATCGTCATTGGCGAACAACTGGCCGCCGGTCGCGGTCAGCGCGTCGAGCCGCTGGCGCAGGTTGCCCTCTTTAAAGCCCTGCGCCGTCAGCAGCTTGTCCATGCGCGCGTGCAGATCGGCAAGCTGGTCGAGCCCCAATTGATGGATCTGCTCGGCGGTCATGTCCGTGGTCGTGTGCTGCGCCAGCGTCGCCGCATAATAGGCGGGACCGTCCGGAAGGCGCGATACGCCCGCTTCGTCTCCGGCTTTGAGCAGCAGCGCCGTCAGCACCTCGATCTGACGCGTCAGCGCGGCGCGGATCGGCCCTTCGAATATCGCCTGCGCGCGCGCATCATAGCCGGCGAGGCCGATGGCGTTGGCGCGGCGGGCGAGCGAGGCGACGATCGTCTTCGATGCCGCATCGCCGTCACGCAAACGGCCGAGTTGCTGCAGGGCCTGTTCGATGATGAAGCGCGGCGCGACGACGCCCATCGCGGCATTGGCGCGCACGATCGCGCTATCATCGTCAAGCAGCGCCGGCGTCGCCTCCATTCGCGCGATATAGGCATCGGCGTCGGCCTTGGTCTTTACCGGATGCTGGCTGTCGAGAAAGGTGCTGACGCCGGTATAGAAGCCGCCGAGTTGCGTGACCGCATAGGGACCGGCGCGGTGCGCAAAGCCGCCGGTGTGATAGGGGAAGCGGGCCAGTCGCTGGCGGGCCACAAGATCGAATTCGGCGCTGTCATAGGCCACCCGCGCATTATCGCCGAGCGCACCGCGATCGATCGCGCGCAGTGCGGCAAGGTCGGTGTCGATCCGGCGGTCGCGTGCGGTCCGCGCGGCGGCCGACCAGTCGGGAAATCGCGCTCGCAGCCCGGCGCGCGCACCGATATCGAGGCCCAGGCTCGCGGCGCGGGTCGGGTCGTCGATCAGCGCCTGATCGAACTGGCGGGTGAGCAGCGCATCGAGGCGCGCGTCAGCGCTGTCCGCACCCCGTGCCGGCATCGCCAGCCCCGCCGACGCCATGCCCATGCCCGCCAGCAGCGTCCGGCGATCCAGCGCGAAATCGATCATATTTGTCCTCCTGTCATGCCGCGGACCCTATGGTTTCGGGGGCTTTGCCGCAAGCATGTGTATTGGTCGAATAAAACCCCTTGCCAAGCATGCGCTACAAATGTAGCACGCTACAAATGTAGCGCAAAAGGTGATTCGCATGTTGTCGAGCTTGCCCCCGCGGGAACGCGAAATTGTCGATATTCTTTACGAACGTGGTGCGTCGACCGTGACCGAAATCGGCGAGGCTTTGCCCGCCGAACTGTCCGGATCGGCGATCCGCGCGATGCTCAAGCGGCTCGAGGCCAAGGGCTTCGTCGTTCGCGAGGCATCGGATCGCGGCTTTCTCTATGCGCCGAGCGTCGAAGAGAAGACGGCGAGCAAATCGGCACTGACCCAGGTGGTGCGCGTCTTTTTCAACGGATCGGCGACCAGCGCCGCCGCGGCGCTGCTCGGCATGCAGGACAAGATGAGTGCGGGCGATCTCGATGAGCTGGAAAAGCTGATCGCCGAAGCGCGCGAAGGGAGGACGAAATGATGATCACCGCCGCGACCCTGCTGGGTCTTGCCTGGAAATCGGCGATCATCGCCGGGCTGACGCTGGTGTTGCTGCGCCTCGTGCGGTCGCGTTCGGCAGGCGAGCGTTCGCTTATCGCGCATGCCGGGCTGGCGGCGCTGCTGCTGCTGCCCGTGGCGACGCTGGCGCTTCCTGAATGGGCCCCGCTGCCCGCCGACTGGGTCGAAGCATCTGCGCCTGCAATGTCGGCGCCACCGGCGGTTGTCGAGGCGCCTCCCGCGGCGGCGGCTCAGCCCGGCGCTGCGGCGTCGGCCATGGCTGCGGATAGCAAAGCCGATGCCGGTTGGACGCTGCCCGCGATGGCCGACCTCGCCATATGGGTGTACAGCTTTCCCCTGTTCCTGCTTGCCCTTTTGATGACGGTTGCCGTGGTGCGGCTGTTCGCGATGCGCGGACGGGCCGACGTGCTGGTTCAGCCTTCGTGGCTGTCGGCGCTCGCCGAAGCGCAGCGGCGGATGGGCTTCAAGCACGGGACCGCGCTGTTGGTCAGCAACGAACTGCGCTCGCCGATCAGTTGGGGCGTGGTCCGCCCGACGATCGTGCTCAACCCCGCCGCGGTCGATGCCGTGGCCGAGGCCGAGGCGATCATCGCGCACGAACTGGCGCATGTCGCGCGGCTCGACTGGGCGAAGCTGCTCGCGGCGCGCCTTGCCTGCGCGCTGTTCTGGTTCAATCCGCTCGTCTGGATGCTGGCGCGCGAAAGCCATCAATTGCGCGAGGAAGCGGCCGATGATGCCGTGCTGCTCGCCGACATCGACGGTCCCGACTATGCCTCGCTGCTCGTCGGTGCGGCGCGTCACGACAATCAGGGCGCGCTGCTTGCCGCCCACGGCGTCGCGCCGGCGCAGAACAGCCTGAAGCGCCGGATCACCCGCGTGCTCGACGGCAGCCTGAAGCGCGGACCCGCCAGTGCGAGCTGGGTTCTGATGAGCCTGGTGCTGCTCGCCGGCGTATCGGCGCCGCTCGCCGCCTTTTCCGCGACCGCCACACCGTCCGCGTCGGGGCCTGTCCACGCCCCCGTCGCAACCGCCCCGGCCGCGGCATTGCAGTCCACCGCGGCCGTGGGTTCGGCGGCCGAGCGGACCGACAAGCCGGCCTCTGCTGCTGCCGGCAAGCCGCTGTCGCCCGACGATCTTGTCGGCATGCGCGCGGTCGGCGTGACGCCCGACGATGTCCGCAAGATGCGCGAAAGCGGCCATGCCGATGCCGACGACATCATCGCGGCCAAGGCGACCGGCGTCGACCCGGCCTATATCAACGCGATGCGCCGTGTCTTTCCGAACGCCGATGTCGGCGATCTGGTTGGCGCGAAAGCGGTGGGCATAGACCCGGCCTATGCCCGCGACATGCGCCGCTATTTCCCCGATGTGAATCTCGGCGAGCTGACCGCGATGCGGGCCATGGGCGTCACCGGCGACTATGTCCGCCAGATGCGTGCCGCGGGCCGCGCGATGCGCGACCCCGACGATGCGATCGAGGCGCGCGCGCTGGGCAATTGGGGCGGGGCCTATAGCGAAGTCCGGTCCAGTTCGGGCGCGACCGCGCGCATCAGTTCGGACGGAACGCTCGAGGCGCGCAGCGCCGACGGCAAGGTCACGCAGATAAGTCCGCCGCGCCCGCCAGCGCCGCCCGAAAATCCCGCGGCGCCGCAGGACTGACCCTTCGGCCACTGGCCGAAGCCAAGCCGCCGCTCATCGAAGCCTGATTTTGAAACGCCGTCGCGGCGGCGAGCGATGACGCTCGCCCGGCGCACGGAGGAGGAGTGCCCCCAATGAAACCGCAATCGAAGACATTATTTGTCGCCGCCGGCAGCGTGCTGTTGACCCTGATCGCCTGCGCCGCCCCTGCGCAGCCGACCGCGGCCTCGGCCCAGGAAGCCAGCGCGATCCGCTGGGATGTTTCGCAGCCTGATGATGGCGACGGCGATCCGCGCCTGCAGCTTCGCGCCAAGCAATCGACCAGCAGCATCGCTCTCGACGGTGCCCGCGCGGAATTTTCAGCGGCGCGGGACACGCTGGGCGGCGGGCGCGGTCCGGTCAGCTTCAGCGTGGTGCACGCGGCGGGCCGCCTCGATTGCACGGGCAGTCTGCACGCAGCCTATGAGGGCGAGGGACAATGCCGCTTTGCGCCCGATGCCGGCTTCGCGACCGCGCTGGAGAGCCGCGGTGTCGGCACGCCGACGCGCAAGGAACAACTCGCCATGTTGATGGTCGATGCGACGGTGGAACTGGCCGACGGCCTGATCGACGCGGGGCTTCGTCCGCACACCGGCGAACTTGTCGCGGCGGCCGCGTTGAAGGTGACGCCCGCCTATGTCCGCGACCTCCAATCGGGCGCGCTTCGGCTCACCTCGATCAACGATGCGATCGCTTGCAAGGCGCTGGGCGTCGACCGCGACTATGTGCGCGGGCTGGAAGCGGCCGGCTACGCAAAGCTGACCTCCGACCAGGTGATCAGCATGAAGGCGTTGGGAATTACCCCCGACTATGCACGTTCGATGAATGCGGCAGCCGGAGGCACGCAGTGATGCGGATGACGAGCGCAATGGCGCTGGCGGCCGCCCTTGCCGCATCGATGTCGGCGACGACGGCGTGCGCGCAGGATGCGGCGGTCGACAGTGCAGCCCCGCCGCCGGTCCCGGCTCCGGCCGCCGCTCCGGCGAGTGGCGGCAGCGCGCGGCAGGTCTTTACCCCCGCCGACTTCGTCCGCTACGCGCCCAAGAACGCCTATGACATGCTCAATCAGGTTCCGGGCTTTTCGATCCGCGACAATGAACAGCTCCGCGGGCTGGGGCAGGCGACGGGCAATGTCCTGTTCAACGGCGAGCGTCCCTCGACGAAGTCGGACGATATGGTGACATTGCTGTCGCGCATTCCCGCCGGGAATGTCGAACGCATCGAAATCGTCGACGGCGCCTCGCTCGATATCCCCGGTCTTTCGGGTCAGGTGGCCAATATCGTTTATCGCGCCGACGATTTTTCGGGTCAATTTGCGTGGAAGCCCGAGTTTCGCGCTCATTATGCGCATCCGCTCTACACGCGCGGCGACATTTCGGTCCGTGGCCGCAAGGGAACGATCGAATATGAACTGGGTCTCTATAACAATGATTCGGCGCGCAGTTCCGCGGGTGGGCCGACGATCATCACCGACGGCGACGGCAACATCATCGAGCGCCGCCACGATGTCTGGCGCAGTCCCTACGACACGCCGAAGCTTTCAGGGCGGCTGACCTGGGACGGCCCCGCCGATACGGTGGGCCATCTGGGCGCCCATTATCAGCGCATCTACAATCCCTATGTCGAATTCGGGCGTCGGACGCGCGACGGCGCCCCCGACGAATATCGCACCGTTCGCGAAAATCCGAACAGCTGGAACTACGAAGTCAACGGCGATTACCAGTTCGGGGTCGGCCCCGGAAAGCTGAAGCTGATCGGGCTGCGGCGCTTCAGCCATGAACCCTATTCGCAGGAAGTGATCACCAGCTTTTCGGACGGATCGCCCGCGGTGGGCGATCGCTTTACCCAGACGGGCGATATCGGCGAGACGATCGCGCGCGGCGAATATCAGTGGAAGATGCTGGGCGGCGATTGGGAGTTGTCGGGGGAGGCGGCCTTCAACACGCTCGATAATGTCGCGGCGCTTTATACGCTCGATCCGACGGGGGCTTTCGTCGAGCTTCCGTTCCCGGGCGGCACCGGCGGCGTGAAGGAGGATCGCTACGAAAGCCTGTTGAGCTTTGGCCGTAAGATCACCGACAAGCTGAACGTGCAGATCGTGGCCGGCGCCGAACGGTCGACGATCACGCAAAGCGGCGTGAACGGCCTGACCCGCAGCTTCTTCCGGCCGAAGGGGTCGCTGTCGATTGCCTGGGCGCCGGCGCCCGATTTCGACATGTCGCTCAAGATCCGGCGCCGCGTGCTGCAGCTGAGCTTCTACGATTTCCTCGCACGCGCCTTTCTGAACGACGACAACCAGAATGGCAGCAACACCGATCTGCGGCCGCAGCAGGACTGGAGCTATGAACTGGAGGTCAACAAGCGGTTCGGGGCGTGGGGATCGACGAAGCTGTTCTTCGTGTACCGCGATGTCGAAGACCGGGTCGATGTAATCCCGATCGGCGATGGTGAAGGCGTCGGCAACATTGCCAAGGCGCGCGCCGGCGCGATCGACTGGACCTCGACGGTCAATCTCGATCCCGCCGGCATCAAGGGCATGAAGATCGAAGCGCGGCTGCTGCTTCAGAAAAGTTCGCTGCGCGATCCCTTCACCGGCGAGACGCGCCAGTGGAACGGCTTTACCGACCGGGTCGTCGAGCTGAGCCTGCGCCACGATATTCCCGGCAGCGACTGGGCCTGGGGCACGAGCGCCAACCATTCGCATTACCAGCCGGTGTATCGCCGCAACCAGATCGACACCGCGTGGGAGGGGCCTGTGTTCGCCAACATCTTTGTCGAAAACAAGGATGTGTTCGGCCTGACGGTCCGTGCGACGGTGGCGAACATCCTCAATGCAAGGTCGAAGCGCGACCGTACGGTGTGGACGGGATTGCGCGGCGAAAGCCCGATTGCCTTCGTCGAAAAGCGCGATCGGTTGATCGGGCCGATCTTCGCTTTCTCGGTACGCGGGAAATTCTAAGGTAAGGCCGCGTAGGCGTCGATCGCGGCAAGATGACGCGCCTTGGCGTCGTCATCGAGGAAGGCGCCGAGAATGCTGTTGCGGGCGAGCGTGACAAGCTCGTCCCGCGACAGGTCGAGCGCATCGGCGACGGCGGTGTAATTGGCGTTCACATAGCCGCCGAAATAGCTGGGGTCGTCGCTGTTCACGGTGGCAAGAAGTCCGGCGTCCAGCATCGTCTTGAGCGGATGCGCGGTCATGTCGTCGACGACGCAAAGCTTGAGATTGGAAAGCGGGCACACGGTCAGGCACATCGCGTCATCGGCGAGCCGCGCGACGAGGGCTTCGTCCTCGAGGCTGCGATTGCCGTGATCGATGCGATCGACGCCCAGAAGATCGAGCGCTTCGTGCACATATGCCGGCGGCCCCTCCTCACCGGCATGGGCGACGAGGCGCAGGCCGAGGTTGCGGGCGCGGGCGAAGACTCGCTGAAACTTCGCGGGTGGGTGGCCGACTTCGGACGAATCGAGGCCGACACCGTCGATCCGGTCGAGCCAGGGGCACGCTTCGTCGAGCGTCGCCTCTGCCTCCTCCTCGCTGAGATGGCGCAGAAAGCACATGATGAGCCGCGAGCTTATGTCATACCGGGCCTGCGCATCGTCGAGCGCGCGGGTGATACCGCCGACGACGGTCGCGAAGGGGATGCCGCGCGCCGTGTGGCCCTGCGGATCGAAGAAGATTTCGGCATGGCGGACGCCGTCGGCATGCGCACGCGCGAGATAGGCCGCCGTCAGGTCGTAGAAATCCTGTTCGGTCTGCAGGACGCCCATTCCCTGATAATAGATGTCGAGGAAATCCTGGAGGTTCGAAAAGGCATAAGCAGCGCGGACGTCCTCTACGGTCGCGAAGGGGATGGCGATACCGTTGCGCCGCGCGAGTTCGAACATCAGTTCGGGTTCGAGCGACCCTTCGATATGAAGGTGCAACTCCGCCTTCGGGAGCGCAGCGATAAAGGCCGCCCGGTCCGCCGGGGTAGCAAAAGCGTCAGCCATGCGGCGTCTCCGTTCCTTCGCGCAGGATGATCGCCGCCTCGGGCTTGTGGCGGCGTATTTCGTCGACCGTCAGCCCGTCGATTTCGTGCGGGAAGATTAGCCATTGGTCGGTTTCATGGACGAAGAAATCGGGCTTGAGATCGGTGACGTTGCGGCGCGGTTTGTAATAGACGGTCGCGATCCGGATATCGCGCGGCATGTTGTGGCGGCATCGCGCCCTGAGTTCGGCCAGAAAGGCCCGGATGCTGCGGCCGCTGTCGAAAACATCATCGATGATGAGCAGCCGGTCGTCGGGATCGAGCGTATCGATCAGATAGCCGAGCGCGAAAACCTTCACCTGCGTGTCCTGGCGGTCGATGCCGTGATAGGAGGAGGTGCGGATCGCGATATGGTCGCTGCGGACGCCGTGATATTCGAGCAATTCCTGGACCGCGATGCCGACGGGGGCCCCGCCGCGCCAGATGCCGACGAGATGTGTCGGCGCAAAACCGCTGTCGATCACCTGCATGCCGAGCCGCAACGAGTCGGCAAGAAGGTCGTTGGCGCTGATGTAGATCTTGTCGGTGGTCATGGGCCGGAATTATACGCAGGCGAAGCGCCGGGCAAGGCGCGGCGACGGGGCGTCCTCTCTCCCCCCGGCCGCCTCGCAGCCAAGTTGTTATTTGCGGGTGGCGGCGGTCTGGTCGCGCAGCGCCTTGAACTCGCTACCGCTCTTCCAGCCGGGCCATTTGCCCGAGCGCGCGAGTTCGTCGCCGATCGTGTAGAAGAGCGCGATATCCTGGGCGGCGCCCGCCAGATTCCAGCTTTCGTCCCACGCGTCGCAAGCCTGATGGTAACAGCGGCCGGTATAGTCATCGACCCATTTCTGCCCTGCTTCCTTGCCGCCGTCGACAAGGTCGGACACGCCGGCGATGCCCATGAGCAGCAGCACGGGGACGCCGCGCTTGGCCATGCTGAAATGGTCGGCGCGGAAGAAGAGGCCGCGTTCGGGGAGGCTTTCGGGCGACACGGTGCGGCCCTGCATCGCGGCGACGCGGGCAAGATCATCCTCGAGCGTGCCCTGGCCCTTGCCGACGAGAATGACGTCCTTTGACTTGCCTGCCGTCTGAAGAATGTCGATGCCAAGGTTCGCCACCGTCTTTTCAACCGGATAGACGGGCGCCTGCGCATAGGCCTCCGACCCGAGAAGGCCGCGCTCTTCGGCGGTCCAGAAGGCGAAAAGCAGCGTGCGATCGGTGGGCGGTGCGGCCTTGAAACCGCGCGCGATTTCGATCAGCGCCGCAACGCCCAGCGCGTCGTCGTTCGCACCCGCGCGGTAGATGCGGCCCTTTTCGTCGGGCTTGCCCTCGCCATAGGCATCCCAATGCGCGCCATACATCACGACCTCGTCGGCCCGGTCGGTGCCCGAGATTTTGGCGAGGACATTCTGGCTGCGCACGACTTCGTGCGTGACCGGAATCGACGCCCGAAAGCCGGTGCCGAGGTCGACGGGACGAAAATCCTTGCGCCGGGCGGCAATGCGCAGCTTTGCGAGATCCTGACCGGCGGATGCAAACAGCCGGGTCGAGGCTTCGCCCGAAATCCAGCCCTGAAGCGCAAGGCTGGTCGCCTTTTCGGGTGGTACGACGAGGCTGTAGTTTTCGCCGCCGGGGCTTTTCACGACGTTCCAGCCATAGCCTGCGCCGTCGGTGTCGTGGACGATCAGCGCCGCGATGGCGCCGCGGCGGGCCGCTTCTTCGAACTTGTAGGTCCAGCGGCCATAGTAGGTCATCGTGCGGCCGCCGAATTTGCCGAAGCTGTCTTCGCCCTTCGTCGCGACGAAATCGGGATCGTTGACCAGAAAGACCGCGACCTTGCCCTTGAGATCGACGCCCTTGAAGTCGTCCCAGCCGCGTTCGGGCGCGTGGACGCCATAGCCGACGAAGACCATCGGCGCATCGGCGATCGCCGCCACATCCTTGTCCTGCTGGCTCGACACATAGATATCGGTGCCGAGGGTGAGCGGGGTGGCGCTGCCCTGCCGGTCGAAGGCGAGCGCGGTCGGGGTGCCGAGGCGCGTATGGAGCAGCGGCACGGGCTGCGTCCATTCGCCGTTCGGGCCGGCGGGTTCGAGCCCGAGCGCCTGAAGCCGGCCGATCAGATAGCCGACGGTGCGTTCTTCGCCGACCGTTCCGGGGGCGCGGCCCTGAAACTGGTCCGACGCGAGGGTGCGGACCGTCTCGGTCAGATTGGCGGTGCTGATATCCTGCGCAAGCGCGGGGACGGCAAGGGCGGCAGCGAGCAGGGCGGCGAGAGGGCGCAGAAACATCAGGGGAGCGGGCTCCGTTGGTTAGGGAAGCGCCGACCCTAGCAGGATGCGCGGCAATTGGAACCGCCATGGAGCAGCGAGGGCGAGAGGCGCCCGCCTATCCGGCCGCCAGCTTGCGATAGCGCGAGGGCGGGACGCCAAAATGGCGCGTGAAGCGCGTCGTGAAATGACTTGGCGTGGCAAAGCCGGTGGATAGCGCGATGTCGGTGATCGTCCGGTCGCTTTCGCGCAGCAGCCGCGCGCCCGCAGCGAGGCGGGCATCGAGAATATATTGCCAGGGCGAGCAGCCGAAGGCGGTGCGGAAGGCGGCGGTGAAACGCCGCACGTCCATCCCGACGAGCGCCGCGAGGCTTTCCAGATCGTGCGGATCGTCGAGCGTGGCATGGATGGCGTCGGCCAGAAAGCGGCGCGCTTGCGTATCGAATGCGGGCCGGCGCGAGGACGGGGCCGCCGGAGGCCCATATTGGTGGCGGAGATGCAGTTCGATCGCTTGCGCGATCGCGTGCGCGGCCATGGCGCCGACATCGTCGGCCGGGTCGGCGATCAATTCGGCAAGCCGCGCTGCGGCGGCAGCAAGAAAGGGATCGCGGTGCCGGACGCGGGCGGGAAATTCGCCGCCGGCAAGGAGCGGCGGCGGCAGGCCGATTTCGACGAACCGTGCGAACCCGCCCTGCGCGAGGGCGGCGTAGCGCGAGGCGGCCGGCACCATCCAGATGTCGCCGGGAGCGGGCAAGGCGCGCCCCGACGGTCCGTTGGAAAAGACGCATTCCATGCGGTCGAGCCGGCCGGCGAGGTGGACGATGATCGTGTGACGATCCTGTTCGATGGTCCAATCGGTCGGCAGAGCCAGTTGTTCGGTGGCGGCGACGACGTCCATCCGGCCAAGCATCGCGTGCGCACGCCGCACCACATGCCGCGGTGAAAGCGGCCGGCTGCCGTCCCATGGACCGGGGTGCTGGTTGGTCAATCAAGCTCCTTGCGAGTCCCCACGACTCGATGTGCCCGATTTGAAAGCTGCGCCGGATTCGGGAAGCGGGCAAGGTCGAACATGCCTAGCTGATCGCCTCACCTCCGGGGCGGAGCTCCGCCCAACAGACTGAAAGGACAAGACTATGGTCGACCACAGCATCAAGGGAAAGACCGTGCTGATCGCCGGCGGCGGCAAGAATCTGGGCGCGCTGGTCGCGCGCGATCTGGCCGAGCAGGGCGCCAAGGCGATTGCGGTTCACTATAACAGCGCGGGTGCGGCCGCCGAAACCGAGGCGACGGTCGCGGCGATCCGCGCCGCCGGTGCGGAAGCGGTGGCCTTTCAGGCCGACCTGACCCCCGCCGGCGCCATGGAAAAGCTGTTCGCCGATACCATCGCGGCGATCGGCCGGCCCGACATCGCGATCAACACGGTCGGCAAGGTGCTGAAGAAGCCGTTCGTCGAGATCAGCGAGGAAGAATATGACGCGATGACCGCGGTCAACAGCAAGACCGCCTTTTTCTTTCTGAAGGAAGCGGGCAAGCACCTCAACGACAATGGCAAGATCTGCACGCTCGTCACCTCACTGCTCGGCGCCTACACGCCCTTCTATGCCGCCTATGCCGGGACGAAGGCGCCGGTCGAGCATTTCACCCGCGCCGCATCGAAGGAGTTCGGGGCGCGCGGCATTTCGGTGACCGCCATCGGTCCGGGGCCGATGGACACGCCCTTCTTCTATCCCGCCGAAGCCGCCGATGCTCAGGCGTATCACAAGTCCGCGGCGGCGCTGTCGGCCTTTACCAAGACGGGCCTGACCGACATCGCCGACATCGTTCCGTGGATCCGCATGCTGGTGTCCGACGGGTGGTGGATGACCGGGCAGACGATCCTGGTGAATGGCGGCTATACGACCAAATGATCGGCGCGCGGGCGCCGGCCGGCGATCAATCCTTGGCGGCCGGCGTCCACCCTTTCTTGTATTTTTCGAACCAGGCGAGGATCGCCGACGCCTTTGCCGCGGCCTGCGACGGGCGGGCGGCGATGCCGCCGTGGCTGGCGCCCGGCACCTTGACCAGCACCGTCGGGACGCCGCGCAGACGCAGCGCGGTATAATATTGCTCCGACTCGCTGACCGGGGTGCGATAATCCTCGCTGCCGACGACGACCATGGTCGGGGTCTTCACATTGCCGACCAGCGACAGCGGCGAATGGCTCCAGAACGGTGTTTGATCCTCCCACGGCATCGCGCCGATCCAGTAGCGGCCGAAGAAGGCGGGACCGTCGGCGGTGAGCGCCTGCGTCGTCCAGTTGATGACGGGCTTTTGGGCGACCGCGGCCTTGAAGCGGTCGGTCTTGCCGACGATCCAACTCGTCAGCACGCCGCCGCCCGACCCGCCGGTGACGAAGAGCGCGTCGGGATCGGCGATGCCGAGGTCGATCGCGCGGTCGACGATGCTCATCAGGTCGAAATAGTCATTGCCGGGATAATTTTTGTCGATCGCATTGGCGAAGGACGCGCCATAGCTGGTCGACCCGCGCGGGTTGGCCGAGAGGACGGCATAGCCCGCCGCAGCATAAAGCTGGTTATCGGTCGAAAAATGCGGCCCATAAGCGGCGAACGGCCCGCCGTGGATTTCGAGGATCAGCGGCACGCGCTGCCCCTCGCGATAGCCCGGCGGCAGGGTGAGCCAGCCGTCGATCGACAGGCCGTCGACGCTCGACGCGGTGGTGATCTTGCGCACCTCGCCCAGTGCCTTCACCTCGCGCAGCGTGCGGTTGAGGTCGGTGAGGATGCGCGTCTTGCCGGCGGCCGCGAGCTCGACCTCGGCCGGCCGCGCCGGGCCGCCGCCGGTGAAGGCGATCGCGTCATTGTCGGCGACCGAAAAGCTGCCCCCCGAATAGGGCCGGTCGAGCCCGCTGCTCGTCAGCCCGCTGGCGACGGTGCGGACCGATCCGTCGAGGCCGATGCGCGCAACCTTGGTTTCGCCATGCTCGTCATATTGGGCATAAAGGCCGCGCCCGTCGGCGTCCCACGCGAGGCCGTCCACGCTGAAATCCCAGTCGGGAGCGATGCGGCGGCTGTTCGATCCGTCGCGGTTCATCACGTAGAGGCCGGTGTTTTCATAGGCGCGCAGCCGGTCGTCGAACCCGAGATAGGCGATCATCCGGCCGTCGGGCGACACCAGCGGATTGGCATCGGGGCCCTTGCGCGTCGTTAGCTGGGTGATCGAGCCGCTCGCGACGTCGAGCGCATAGATGTTGCTTTCGAGCGGATCGCTTTCCCAGTCGGGGCGGCGGTCGGCGCTGAAATAGAGCATCGCGCCGTCGCGCGACCAGCTCAGCGGACCGCCGTCATGATAGGGGCCGAAGGTGAGCTGGCGCGGCGCGCCGCCGGTCGCCGAGACTAGGAAGATCTTTTCGAACCCCGGCTCGATATAGCCCTGACCGTCGGCGCGGTAGGTGAGCAGGTCGTGGACCTCCAGCGGTTCGGCCCATTTGGCGCCTTCGGGCTTGTTCGCGGGGGCCTTGCCGAACCGCGGCGCATCGTCCTTGACGAGCATTGTATAGGCGATCGAGCGGCCGTCGGGCGACCAGGCGATGCTCGACGGGCTGGTCGGCAGGCCGGTGAGCTTCACCGCCTCGCCCCCGTCCATCCAGCGCACCCAGAGCTGGACGCTGCCGCCCTCGGTCGAGGCATAGGCGAGCCGCTTTCCGTCGGGCGACCAGCGTGGCGAAAAGGCATCGCCGCTGCGTCCCGCGACGGGGACTTCGGCGCCGGTCTGCGTGTCGATCAGCCAGATCGTGCTGACCGCGCGGTCGGACATGATGTCGTTCGCGCGGCGGACATAGGCGATGTGGCGCCCATCGGGGCTGATCTGCGGGTCCGATGCGGCGGCGAGGCCGAAAAGATCCTCGCCGGTGAAGCGGCGCTGCGGCCCGGTCTGCGCGCTGCCGGTCGCGTCATCCTGCGCGGCGGCGGCGGTGATGGGGGCGCTCGCCGGTTCGGGGGCGGCGCCTTGCTGCGCATAGAGCGGCTGCGCCGCGAGGGTGAGAAGGCTCGCGCCGAGCAAGGCGAGTTTGCGCATCATATGGGTGCCCCTTTTTCCGGTGGATGGTTGAGGGTGTAACCATCTGGTGCGGGGCGTCAATCGAGCGGGTGGGGATGGGATGCGATGGTGCGATCCGCCCACCCCGCTGCGACTAGCGAGCAGGCTCGCAAGTCTCGCTGCCCCTCCCGCCTGCGGGAGGGGGGACCAGCGCGCGACCTTGGCGCCGTTTTCTGGTGTGGGCGACGAAATAACCATATAGGTTATTTTCTATTGACATCGTCACGCTCATATGGCACAAGTATCACATCATGAAGAATTGCGATTCGGGCCGGCGCCCTTCCGATGCGGGAGGGGCGTTCCGGCCCGTTGTTTTGGGAGACGGGTGATGGGGCAGGCCGGCAAGGCGGTGGACGGTGCCGGCAAGGCGCGTCCCGATCGCAGGCAGATGGACATTTTTCTGGAATCGCTGGCAGAATCATCGAATGTCGCGGCGTCGGCGCGGGTGGCGGGAATCTCGGCGACCGCGATGTATCGCGAACGGCGGCGCAACGCCGGTTTCGCGGCGCGCTGGCACGAGGCGCTATGCGAAGGTTTCGTCCGGCTCGAGGCCGAGTTGTTGTCCGAGGCTTTGATCACCCCGACGGGCAATGTGAAAGATGCGACGCTCAAGTCGCGGGCGCAGAAATATCGGCTCGGCCTGTCGCTGCTCGCCGCGCACCGCGCGGCGGTGCGCGGGGCGAAGTTGCCGGCGGGCGTCGGCGCGGCGAAGGGCAGCGCCAAGGCCCGGTTGCTCGCCAAGCTCGATGCGGTCCGCGCGCAAGCGATGCGCGAGGCCGAGGGCGACGGCATCGACGCAGCCTTTAGCGAGGAGGTGGGGGATTGAAACGCCTTGCCGAAGTTCGGGACATGCCCGCGGCCGAATATGCCGCCTGGTCGCGCAGATTAAGACGGGATGCGGCAGCCAGCCTGCTGTTCGACTGGACATGGTGGCGGCGCGGCGATCAATGCCCCCCGGAAGGAGACTGGCACGTCTGGCTGCTGCTCGCCGGGCGGGGATTCGGCAAGACGCGGACGGGCGCCGAATGGGTGCGCAGCTATGCCGAAGCGCATCCGGGCGCGCGGATCGCGCTGGTCGCTGCGTCGCTGCATGAAGCGCGGCAGGTGATGGTGGAGGGCGAGAGCGGCCTGCTGGCGATCGCGCCTGACGAGGTGCAGCCCGAATATGAGAGCAGCCTTCGCCGGGTAAGCTGGGCGAACGGCGCGATCGCAACGCTCTACTCGGCAGCGGAGCCCGACAGCCTCCGCGGCCCCGAACATTCGGCCGCATGGTGCGACGAGGTCGCCAAATGGCCGCAGGGCGAGGCGGCGTGGGACAATCTGATGCTGACGATGCGGATCGGCGAAAACCCGCGCGTCGTTGCGACGACCACCCCGCGCGGCGTGCCGCTGGTGCGGCGATTGATCCGCGAAAAGGGTGTCGCGACGACCGCCGGGCGCACCCAGGCCAACAGCGACAATCTGTCACCGCGATGGCTGGCGACGATGGGGTCGATCTATGGCGGCACGCGCCTCGGTCGGCAGGAGCTGGATGGCGAGATGCTGGAGGATGTCGAGGGCGCGCTGTGGACTCGCGCGCTGATCGAGCGGTGCCGGGTCGAAACCGATGCGATCGGCAAGCCGGCGCGGGTGATCATCGGCGTCGATCCGCCGGCGAGCGCGAACGGCGATGCCTGCGGCATCGTGGTCGCGGCGCTGCTGCGCGACGGGCGGCTGGCGGTGGTCGAGGATGCGAGCGTCGAAACGCCGCCGCCCGCGCTGTGGGCGCAGGCGGTCGCCGCTGCGGCGGCGCGCTGGGGCGCCGACCGGATCGTCGCCGAAAGCAATATGGGCGGCGAGATGGTGACGGCGACGCTGCGCCAGGCCGATGTGACGCTGCCCGTGGTGGCGGTGCATGCGAGCGTCGGCAAGGCGCGGCGCGCGGAACCGGTCGCGCTCGCTTACGAACGCGGGCAGGTGGTGCATGCGGGGGCGTTTGCTGCGCTGGAGGATCAACTTTGCGGCCTGCAGGTGGGCGGCGGCTATGCGAGGCCGGGGCGCTCGCCCGATCGGGCGGATGCGTGCGTGTGGGCGCTGGCGGCGCTGCTCGATGGGGTGCGGAAAGGGCGGGGGCCGGGGGTGCGGCGGATGTGATCGTGCATCGATTCCGGTGGGTTCATAAAAAGCGGGACCCCGGGTCAAGCCCGGGGTGACGATCTGCGAGGAATAGCCGGTCGCTTCAGGCGACCAAGGCAGGAGAACATCATGAACTGGTTTGGCCGGAAGGCTGCGCAGGGGGCTGCGCGGCCTGTTTTGTCGCGGGTGTATGGGAATTGGTCGGCGCCCGCGCCGCTGTCGTGGGAGGCGCAGGTGCGGGCCGGTTATCTGGGCAATGCGATCGTGCAGCGGGCGGTGCGGCTGGTGGCCGAGGCTGCCGGCAGTGCGCCGGTCGTGGCGAGCGATACGGCGCTTGCCGCGCTCGTCGCGACGACGTCGGGCGGGCAGGGGCTGGTCGAGACGCTGGCGGCGCAATTGCTGCTGCACGGCAATGGCTATGTGCAGATTTTGCACGACGCCGCGGGGCGGCCGGCGGAGCTTTATGCGCTGCGGCCCGAGCGGGTGACGGTCGAGGCCGATGCGCGCGGCTGGCCGGTCGCCTATCGCTACAAGGCGGGCGGCGAGGCGGTGGCGCTCGCGGCCGAGGATGGCGCCGGGCGCACCGCGATTATCCACATCAAGGCACTGCACCCGCTCGACGACCATTATGGTGCGGGGTGCCTGGGCGCGGCGGCGGGCGCCATCGCGGCGCATAATGCGGCGGCGAAGTGGAATGCGGCGCTGCTCGACAATGCGGCGCGGCCGTCGGGCGCGCTGGTCCATGATCCGGGCGACAAGGGAATGCCGCTGTCGGCCGAGCAGGTCGACCGGCTGCGCGAGGAACTGGCCGAGAGCTTTGCGGGCGGAGCCAATGCGGGGCGGCCGCTGCTGCTCGAAGGCGGGCTGAAATGGCAGGCGCTGTCGTTGTCGCCCGCCGAGATGGATTTTCTGGAACTGAAGCATAGCGCCGCGCGCGAGATCGCCATGGCCTTCGGGGTGCCGCCGATGCTGCTCGGCCTGCCGGGCGATGCGACCTATGCCAATTATCGCGAGGCCAATCGCGCGCTGTGGCGGCTGACGGTGCTGCCCTTGTGCGCGAAGATATTGGGCGCGCTGGCGCAAGGGCTGGGCGACTGGTTTGCCGACGCCGCGCTGCGCGTCGATCTGGACCGGGTGCCGGCGCTCGCCGACGACCGCATGGCGCTGTGGCGCGAGGTGTCGGCGGCGGACTGGCTGACCGCGGATGAGAAGAAGGCGCTTTTGGGCATGGCGTGACATCGGCGCCCTCGCGGATGCGGGGGGCGCTGTGGTTGGGCCCAGCGACGCCGAGTTAGGCCGATTGCGGCCCCCGCCTTCGCGGGGGCGACGGGAGTATTCGATATGGACGAGGATGAAGCGCTCGCGCGGCTGGTCGCGCTGGCTGGGACGGGTGTGGGCGGAAGCGCCGACGCGGCGGCGCTGCGGGCGCTGGTCGAGGAAGCGAGCGAGCTGGGGGCGCGGCGGGCGCTGGCGCGGCTGGGGCTCGCCGATGCGGCAGCGCGCGACGATGTGAGCGACCTGCGCCAACTGCTCGGCGCGTGGCGTGACGCGAAGACGAGCGCGTGGAAGGCGGCGGTCGACTGGGCGGTGCGCGGGATGTTGGCGCTGCTCGTCGTCGGGCTGGCGATGAAGATGGGGCTGCCGGGGTTGCTGAAGTGAGCGCGGTCTTCGAACATGCCCTCCCCCCGACCCCCTCCCGCGAGCGGGAGATACGCTTCGCCGGCTATGCCTCGGTGTTCGACCGGGTCGATCGCGGTGGCGATGTCGTGCGCAGCGGGGCTTTCGCGGCGAGTTTGCGTTCGGCGCGCGCGGTGCCTTTGCTGTGGCAGCATCGGCCCGGTGCGGTCGTCGGGACGATCGAGGCGCTGGCGGAGGATGCGCGCGGGCTGCGCGTCGTTGGGCGGGTGACGCATCCCACGGCGGCGCGGCTGGTCGAGCGCGGCGCGCTGACCGGATTGAGCTTTGGCTATCGGGTGCGCGCGGCGCGCGGGGTGCGGCCGCGCGAGCTGCTGGCGCTCGACCTCGCTGAAGTGAGCCTGGTCGCGCAGCCGATGCAGCCGCTGGCGCGGGTGATTGCGGTGGATTTGGTGAAGGAGTGACAAGCATGGACGATATGGAAGTGAAAGCCGACGCGCTCGACGGCGCGTTCGATGCGGTATTGGCGGCCGAGGCAGTCGACGAATTGAAGGCGTCGGTAGCGGCGCTGAAGGCGCAGGTCGACGCGCAGGCGGTGGCGGCCTCGCGGCTGCCGCTCGACGGCGCGAAGGCGGCGGCCGATCCGGCGCGCGACGCCTTTGTCGAACGCTATCTGCGGCGCGGGATCGATGCGGGCGTCGAGATGAAGAGCCTGTCGGGGGCGAGCGGCGGTGAGGGCGGCTATGCGGTGCCGCGCGAAATCGATGGCAGCATCGCGGCGACGCTGAAGGCGCTATCGCCGATCCGGTCGATCGCTACGGTCGTGCAGACGGGGACGAGCGGATACCGCAAGCTGGTCGCGACCGGATCGACGGGGACGGGCTGGGTCGGCGAGACGGCGGCGCGGCCCGAGACGGCGACGCGCAGCTTTGCCGAAATCGCGCCGCCTTCGGGCGAGCTCTACGCCAATCCGGCGGCGAGCCAGGCGATGCTCGACGATGCGATGTTCGATGTCGAGGACTGGCTGGCGGGGGAGCTGGGCCGCGAGTTCGCGGTGGCCGAAGGTGCGGCCTTCGTGACCGGCAACGGCACGAACCGTCCCAAGGGATTCCTGTCCTATGCCGCAACGAACGAGACCGACAGCGCGCGCGCCTTCGGGACGCTGCAATATCTGGCATCGGGTGCGGCGGGCGCCTTTGGCGCGTCGAACCCGCAGGACAAGCTGGTCGAGCTGGTCCATGCGCTGAAGGCGCCGTACCGGCAGGGGGCGTGCTGGGTGATGAACAGCGATACGCTGGCGCGCATCCGCAAGTTCAAGACGAGCGACGGGGCTTTCGTCTGGCAGCCGGGGATGGTCGAAGGGCAGGCGGCGACGCTGCTCGGCTATCCGGTCATCGAAGCCGAGGATATGCCCGATGTGGCCGCGAACAGCCTGTCGGTCGCCTTCGGCAATTTTCGCGCCGGCTATCTGATCGCCGACCGCGGCGAGACGCGGATCCTGCGCGATCCGTTCAGCAACAAGCCTTTCGTGCATTTCTATGCAACCAAAAGGGTTGGCGGTGCGATCATCGATTCGAACGCCATCAAGCTGTTGAAGTTCGCCGCCAGCTAAAGCGGCTGGTGCGCGAGGGCGCCCGGTTCCGGCTCCCTTCCCTTTCGGGACGGGCCGGGCGCCTACCCGCCGGCACTACACCCCGACATTATAGCGACATTCGAAAGGATGGCCCTGCCATGCCGACCCCCATTTTCGCCGACCTGGTGCGCGAGCTGTGCCACGAGGGCGGGACCGGGCCGCTGACGCCGAGCGGCGCGGTGCCCGGCCATCGCCGCTTTGCGGGTAGCGTACCCGTCGATAGAGATTTCCATTATACGATTGCCGGCGTGGCGCAGCCCGACCAGTGGGAGGTGGGCACCGGCCATCTCGATTCCGCCGGACGTCTGGTGCGCGCAGCGATCGCGGCGTCGTCGGACGGCGGTGCCCGCGTCGATTTCGCCCCCGGCCTGAAGACGATCGCGCTGACCGTTGCCGCCGACTGGTTCGAAGCCCAGGCGATGGTCGCCGCCGAAGCGGCGAGCGCCGGCGAAGCGGTGACGGCGCTCGGTGACGCGCTGGACGGCAAACAACCGCTGTCGACGACGCACGAGGCCGTGCCCGTCGGTGAAGCCGGCGACATGATCACGGTGCGGCGGGGCGCGGATTGGGTGAACATCCCGATCGCGACGCTTGCGTATCGTGATGCCGGTGGACGGGTGCTTGCGGGCGCGGCCCTCGCCGGTGTCGACGGAAGTGCCGCCGAGCCGTCGGTGTCGTTCGCGAGCGATCCCGACACGGGCCTTTATCGTCCCGCCGCAAATATCGTCGCGCTTGCGACGGGCGGAACCGAGCGCGTCCGCGTCACGGCCGGGGGCAATGTCGGCATCGGCATCGATCCCGTCAACAAGCTGGACGTCCAGACGAGCGCCGGGCGGTTCGGGGTTGCCAGCGCCGGGTCGGCATCGGTGCGGATCAGCAGTTCGGGGACGATGCAATATGATACCGGCGCGGCGTCGTCGCACCAGTTTCTGAACAATGGCGTCGACAGCGTCGCGATCAGCAGCGCCGGCAATGTCGGCATCGGCACGACAACGCCCGAGAATTTCGGCGGCTATCGCAATCTGCACATGACCGGCCCGACCGGTTCGCAGATCACCCTGTACGGCGCATCGGACACGGTGCGGGGGTTTCTCTATACGACCGCGAGCGGCATGACCGTCGGCACCTCGACCGCGCATGGGCTGGCGCTCAGATGCAACAATGTCGAGCGGGTGGTCTTGGAGACCGGCGGCGCGCTGCGGCCGGCCGGAAACAACACGCAGTCCTTCGGATCCGCGACCAACCGATGGTCCGAATTATGGGCGTCGAAGATGGTGACGCCCTCCGGCGTCGCGCTCAGTCTTCAGGCCGGTGCGGGCGGGCAGTGGAACGTGTCCGCATCGACCGGATCCTTCTTTCCTTCGACCGACAATGCCCTGCCGCTGGGCGGGGCGGCGAACCGCGCGAGCACGCTGTATGCCGCGACCGGGTCGATCAACACGTCCGACGAACGCGAAAAGACGTGGCGCGGCGCGCTGACGGCGCCGGAAATGGCGGCGGCGCGCCGGATCGCCCTCGAACTCGGCTTCTATCAATGGAACGACGCCATTGCCCAAAAGGGCGCCGCCGGGGCGCGGCTGCATTTCGGCGTGCGCGCGCAGACGGTGTGGGCGATCATGGCCGACGAGGGCCTGATCGATCCGCTGGTGCCGGAGGCCACGCCCGACAGCCCTTATGCCTTTCTTTGTTACGATCGCTGGGATGGCGACGCAGATGGCGCGGCGCCCGCCGGGGACAGGTTCGGTATTCGCCCCGACCAGCTTTCGCTGTTCCTGATCGCCGCGCAGGAGGCGCGGATCGCCGCGATGGAGACGGCATGATCGGGAGCGCCCTCGCTTCGCGCGCGATTGCCGATGCGGCGCACCGCGACCTTGCCGCGGCATGGGGCGGACCCGCGCCGGCTGCGCGTCAGACCGAAATGACCATCGCGCGCGACCGGCCCCGGCGCGTCATCGTGCGCAAGCCCTGACCGAAAGGATTTTGCGGTGACAATGATCGTCAAAGACCCCGGAACGCGGGTCGACTTCGCATTCGAATGGGGCGCCGCCTATCCCGAGGGGCAGGCGCTGGTCGCGAGCGAATGGCTGGCAACGCCCGACGAGCCGGGCGGGGTGACCATTGCGGGACAGACATATGAGCTGGAGCAGGCGGCGGTGACGCTGGCGGGCGGGATTGCCGGCCATGTCTATCAGGTGACGAACCGCGTCACGCTGAGCGACGGTCAGATCGACGAGCGATCGATGACGGTGCGGGTGGAGGAGCGATGACGATGCGGAGCGTGACGCCGGGCGAGAGCCCGGTCAGCCTGAACGAGGCGCGCGGCTGGCTGCGGCTGGGCCCGACGATCGACGATGCCGTGGTCGCCGGACTGGTGCGCGCGGCGACCAATATCTGCGAAGCCTTTGTCGGCCAGTGGTTGATCGAGCGCGCGGCGGAGGAAGTGCTGCCGATAAACGGTGCGCCGCTGGTGCCACGGGTGCGGCCCGTCGTGGCGGTCGATGCGGTCGCGCTGATCGGGATTGACGGGGGGGAGGCGGTGCTGGCGGCCGACGCATGGGATGCGGTGATCGGCCGCGACGGCACCGCGCGGGTGACGCTTCACCAGACGAGCGGCGCGGTGCGCGCGCGCCTGTCCTACCGCGCCGGCATCGCCGCCGAGGCGAACGGGATTCCCGAGGCGATCCGCCAAGGCATCGTGCGCATGACGCAGCATCTGCACGATGCGCGCGACGGCGCCCCGGCGACTCCCCCGGCGGCGATCGCGGCGCTGTGGCAACCCTGGCGGCGGATGACGCTGGGCGGTGCGGCATGAGCGGCGCGGAGGCAGCGGTGCGTGCGCGGACATTGGCGCTGTTGCAGGCCGACGCGGAGCTGGCGGGGCTGGTCCACGGGATATTCGACGGCGTGCCCGCGCGGGCGACCGCGCCATTCGTCGCGCTCGATGCGGTCGAGGGGCGCGACTGGGGAACCAAGGACCGCGCGGGACGCGAGGTGCGCCTGACGCTGGCGGTGCACGGCGCGGGCGCGGTCGATGGTGCGGCGGCGGCGCGGATCGAGGCGATCGCCGCGACGCTGCGCGGCGGCGCCGACGGCTGGGCGGTGGTGGGCGCGCGGGTCGAACGGACGCGAACGCGTTTCGGGCGCGACGGCGGCTGGAGGCATGAGATGGTGCTGCGATGCCGCTGCCTGGTTGGCGATGGTTAGGGTGGGGGGATAATCAAATGCGGCCGGGATGGGGAGGGAAGCGGACGCTTGAAGCGTGCGCTGTTCTCCCCTCCCGCCAGCGGGAGGGGCAGTGAGGGTTGCGAGCTTGCTCGCTAGCCGCAGCGGGGTGGGTATATTCAACGTCGCATGCCCACCCCCGACCCCTCACGCCTGCGGGAGGGGAGAGGTATAGCCGCAAACGGCCGAAACCGGTCGTGTCGTTTCCGATGCGATGGTCCGCCCGCTTCATCCCCCGTCCTAGTCGGCGGGCATCGTCTTGGTTTCGGTGTAGTCCTTGAACTTGTCGACGAAGGTCGAGTGGTAATCCTCGATCTGCGAATCGGCGTCCTCGGCCGCTTCGGCGGCGGTGTCGCCGTCGGCGCGATCGAGCGCGATCACCGCGTTGCGGAACGCATCGCGTTCGGTGCCGCACGCTTCCTTGAGCGCGAGTTCATATTCGGCTTCGCCCATCTTTGCCTCGAGCGACTTCTTCATGTGGTCGCGCAGGCATTTGGTGAAGACCGCGCGCGAATTGTCGACGGCGGCAGCGGGCGACGGCGCCATGGCAGCGAGAAGAATGGAAAAAACAAGCATCCTGCGACTCCCCAGTTTGCGGATGATTATGTGCGAGGAGATGTAGACGATGGCTATCGAAAATGGGAGCGCCTTTCTGCTGAAGATCGGCGATGGCGAAACGCCGCCGGCCTATCGCACCGTTGCGGGTTTGCGGACGACGCAAATGTCGGTGAACGGCGAGGCGGTGAATGTGACGACCAAGGATTCGGGCGGGTGGCGCGAGCTGCTGTCGGGCGCCGGGGTGCGATCGGTGTCGGTGAGCGCGGCGGGAATCTTTACCGGCTCCGACGCCGAAATTCGGCTGCGCGGCCATGCGCTGTCGGGGGCGATCGACGATTATGAGCTGAGCTTCGAAAGTGGCGAGCGGCTGCGCGGCCGGTTCCTGGTCACGCGGCTCGACTATGCGGGCGATTATAATGGTGAGCGCAATTACACGCTGAACCTGGAATCGAGCGGCGCGGTGGGGAGCCTGTGAGCGCGGCGGCGAACGCCTTGCGCGGCGAGGGAGAGTTGCGGATCGGCGGAGCGACCCATGTGCTGCGTCCGAGTTTCGGCGCGCTGGTCGCGGCCGAGGCGGAGCTTGGCCCGCTGTTCGCGCTGGTCGAGCGGGCGGCGGACGGGCGGCTGGCGCTGGGCGAGATGGCGACGCTGTTCTGGCACTGTATCGCCGAGCGGCCCGCCGCGCTGACCCGCGAGGCGGTGGGGGAGGCGGTGGTTGCCGCCGGGCTGGCGGGTGCGACGCCGGCGCTGCGCCTGCTGCTCGGGCAGATATTGCAGGGGCGATGAGGTGGCCGACGATCGGCTGGCCCCCGGCGCGCTGGCGCTGGCGGGGGTGATGGCGCGCGTCTGCGGCTGGCGCCCCGGCGAATTCTGGGCCGCGACGCCTGCCGAGGTGGCGGCAGTGCTGGCCGGCTGGCGCGGCGACGATGATGGCGGCGGCGGCATCGATGGCGCGGCGCTGGCCGCGATGATGGAGCAATATCCCGATGGGTGACGAAATCGACGAAATGGTCGTCGCGGTGCGCGCCGACACCGGCGCGTTTCGCCGCGATATCGCGGCGCTGCGCGACGATTTGACCGGACCGCTGGTCGATGCCGCCGATGCCGCCGGGCGCGGGATCGAGCGCGCACTGAACCGTGCGGTGCTGACCGGCAAGCTGGGGTTCGAGGATCTGAAGCGTATCGCGCTGTCGGTGATGGCCGACATCGCGCGCGCGGCGATCGCGAACGGGATCGGGGCCGTGACGGGCGGCGGCAGCGGCGGTGGGGGCGGCGGGCTGCTGTCGCTCGGCAGTTCGATCGCGATGGCACTGTTCGGCGCGCCGGGACGCGCGACGGGCGGACCGGTGAGCGCCGGGCGCGCCTATCGCGTCGGCGAGCGCGGCCCCGAATGGTTCGTCCCGACCGCGAGCGGGCGGGTCGAGACGGGCGGTGCGGTGCGCAATATCGCGATCACCGTAAATGTTCGTGGTGGCGGGACAGAAGAACCAAAAAGGCTCGCGCAGACGGGGCGGCAATTGGCGCAGGCGGTGCGGCGCGCGGTTGCGGCGGGAGACGCCTGATGGGCTGGGCGCTGGTGGCGGCCGAGCCGCATCATCGCAAGGGCTGGGTCAAGCGCTTCGACCCGCGTTTCTGGACCATCGACTTCGCACGCCCGATGATGGCGAGCGCGGTGACGACGGCGCCCGACGCGCTGCGTATCGAGGCGGTTTTCCACAACCGTCACGATCTGGCGGGACTGATCTGGGAGGCGGCGGATCGCTGGGACCATGCGCTGCTCGGTTACGAGACGCGGCGCGATTTCCGGCATAGCCGGCTGCGCTTTCGTTGGCGGTCGGGCGGTGTGAAGTCGCTCGATGCGCTGCACGGCCCGACCTTGACGATCGAGGGGCGCGATGCGGCGGGGGCGCCGCGCGCCTGGTATGTGCGGCTGTGGAATTATGCCGACGGGAGCGGCGAGGACGCGTTCGTCACGCTCGATTTCGATGCGCTGGCGGGCGGCTTTTCGCTGCCAGATGAAGTCGATCCGGTGTGGGCGGGCGACATCGAACGGATGTTCGTTTCGTTGGTGCCGCCCGCTTATGACGGCAGCGAGGGCGTGCTGGCGGAGCCGGTCGAAGGTTGGGCCGAGCTCAGCAGCATTGCGTGCGACGGGTCGGGGTCGGTGCTGGCAATCGGCGATACGATCTTGCCCGAACTGCGCCGCGGCATCGCGACCGGCTATGACGATCTCTATCATCTGACCCCGGCGCGGGTGGTGCGGCAGATCGTCCAGCTCGGCTATCGCGGCGAGGTCGTCCATTATGTCGGGATGAGCCATTTCATGCGGCTGGCGGCGGCGGGCGGCGGGTTCGAGGTCGATGTCGCGGGCGGCGTGCTCAACGCGCCGTGTGCAGCGTGGCACCGTGCGTTCACGGTCGAATGCGCCGCCGCCGGGCTGGGGCTGATCTGGTCGCTCTCCTACGAATTATTCGATGCCTATTGCCCCGCGGACTGGAAGCAGCGCGACAGCGAGGGAAATCCCGCGCTGACGGGCTGGGAGACGCCATCGACCCTGTTGTCGCCGGCGCATGGCGAGGCGATGGGGTGGCTGCAACTGGTGGCGCGCGCCCTTGTCGCGCTGGCGGTCGAGGCCGGTCTGCCGGTGCGGTTCCAGGTCGGCGAGCCCTGGTGGTGGGTCGCCGGCGCAGGGCGGCTCTGCGCCTATGACGCGGTGACGACGGCGGCATTGGGGAGCGCGAGCGTCGCGATTCCCGATGTCCGCGGCCCGCTCGATGCCGGGCAATGCGCGATGCTCGACGCATTGGGGGCGCTGCTGGCGGCATCGACTGCGCGCGATGCGGCGGGGGCGAGCGATTTCCGGAGCCATCTGCTCGTCTATCTGCCGAGCGTGCTCGATCCCGCGGCGCCCGAACTGCGCCGCGCCAATGTGCCGCTCGGCTGGGCGGCACCGGCGTTCGATGTGCTGCAGCTTGAGGATTATGACTGGGTGACGACGGGGCGCGGCGCCGCAAGTGCGGGCGCGCGCGCCGCGATGGCGGTGCGGCTGGGGTATCCGGTGTCGGCGCAGCAGTATTTCGCGGGCTTCGTTCTCGATGCCGACGACCGCGCCCAGTGGGCGGCGATCGCGGCGGCCGCCGACGCGGCAGAGGCAGCGGGTGTCGCGCGCGCCTTTATCTGGGCGTTGCCGCAGGTCGCGCGCGACGGCTTCATTTGTTTTGACGGGGAGGATGCGGTGCAGGCTTTCGATGCGGTGGATTTTCCGCTGGCGATCGGGCGCGAGGCGATGGCGGCGACCGAATTTTCGACGCAGATCGTCAGCTCGCCTTCGGGCCACGAACAGCGCGCGAGCGAATGGGCGGAAGCCCGGATGCGCTATGACGCGGGGCCGGGCATACGCTCCGAAGCCGATGTGCGGACGCTGGCCGAATTTTTTCGGGCGCGGCGCGGGGCGGCACGCGCCTTTCGCTTTCGCGATCCGTTCGATCATGCTTCGGCGGGCGATGGCGGCGCACCCGAACCGGGCGACCAGCTGTTGGGAGAAGGCGACGGCGAAACGCGGCTGTTCGCGCTCGTCAAACATTATGGCGCGGGCGATGCCGAACAGGAACGGGTGATCCGCCTGCCCGTCGCAGGAAGCGTGCGCGTCGCGGTGGGCGGCGTCGAGACGGCGGCCTTTGTCGTAACGGGCGAGGGTGCGGTGCTGCTGGATGATGCCCCCGCGGCGGGCGCGGTCGTGACGGCGGGCTTTCTGTTCGACGTGCCGGTGCGCTTTGCCGATGACCGGCTGGAGGTGAGCCGTGCGACCTTTCTGGCGGGCGAGATTGCGAGCGTTCCGCTGATCGAGGTGCGGGCGCCATGGTGAGCGAGGCCGAAGCCGCGCCGGCATGGCTGCGCGCCGAAGTGGTGACGCTGGCGTGGTGCTGGCGCCTGTCCCGGCGCGACGGGGTGGTGCTGGGCCTGACGTCGCACGACCGCGACCTGTTGATCGATGGCGTTCTCTATCGCGCGGCGCCGGGGATGAAGCCCTCTGCGATCGAAACGAGCGACAGTCTGGATGCATCGACGATGGACCTTGAAGGCGCGATCAGCAGCGATGCGATCGCGGCGCGCGACCTGGATGCGGGGCGCTGGGACGGCGCGGCGCTGACGCTGTTCGTGACCGACTGGACGGCGCCCGAGGTGGCGCGCGGGACGCTGGGCGCGATCGAACGGCGCGGGAGCGCCTTTGCGGCCGAATTGCAGGGCATCACGCAAATGCTCGACCGGCCGGTCTGCCCGGCGACATCGCCGTCGTGCCGGGCGGCGCTGGGCGACCCGGCGTGCCGGATCGATCTGGCACCGCTGACCCGCGCGCGCCGCATCGTGGCGATCGACGGGCGGCAGGTAACGATCGACGCCGCGCCGCCGCCCGGCACGATGGCGTTCGGCGAGCTGTGCTGGCTGGAAGGGGCGGCGTGCGGGCTGCGCACTCCGGTGATTGCGGCGGCGGGCGCGGTGCTGACGCTCGCCGAGATGCCGCCGTTGCTTCCGCCCCTGCCCGCGCGGGTGCGATTGATCGAGGGGTGCGACAAGCAGTTGGCGACCTGTCGCAGCCGCTTTGCCAATGCGGTCAATTTTCGTGGCGAGGCGCATCTGCCGGGCAATGATCTGCTGACGCGCTATCCCGGTGGATGAGCTTGGCGCGCGCGCCTTTGCCGCGGCGCGCGCGATGGTCGGCGCGCGTTTCGTCCCGCAGGGGCGCGACCCGCGCACGGGCGTCGATTGCGTCGGGCTGGTCTGGGCGGCTTATGCCGAAGCCGGACGGATGCTGGTTGCGCCCGCCGCCTATCCGCTGCGCGGATGGAGCGGCGCGCGGGTCGCGGCGGGACTGACGGCGGCCGGCTTTGGCGAAACGGTCGACGCGGCGCGGGTCGGCGATGTCGCGCTGATCGCGCTGCCCGCGCGGCAGTTTCACCTGGCGCTGATCGGGCCGGCGGGGATTGTTCATGCCCATGCCGGGCTGCGCCGCGTGGTCGAAGCGCCGTTCGATCCGGCGGTGCTGCGTGCGCGCCGCTGGCGGCTTTCTGTTCGGGAGGAATGATATGGCGACTCTGGTGCTGACGGTCGTCGGCGGCATCGTCGGCGGCCCGGTGGGCGCAGCGATCGGCGCCGCCGTCGGCCAGCAGGTCGATGCGGCGATCTTCAAGCCCAAGGGGCGCGAGGGGCCGCGACTGGCCGACCTGAAGGTGCAGGCATCGACCTACGGCCAGCAAATACCCAAGCTTTTTGGTACGATGCGCGTTGCGGGCAGCGTCATTTGGGCAACCGACCTGATCGAGCGGCGCACGAAGAGCGGCGGCGGCAAGGGGCGGCCTTCGGTGACCGAATATAGCTACGCGGTATCGCTGGCGGTCGCGCTGTCCTCGCGGCCGATCCGGGCGGTGCGGCGCATCTGGGCCGATGGCAATCTGCTGCGCGGGTCGAGCGGCAGCTTTCGCGAACGCTGTGTCTTTAGGAGCCATGACGGGGGCGAGGATCAGGCCGTCGATCCCCTGATTGCCGCGGCGCTGGGCCCGGCTGCTGCTTCGGCGTTTCGCGGATTGGCCTATGCCGTGTTCGAGGAGCTGGAACTGGCGGCCTTCGGCAACCGGATCCCGTCGTTGACCTTCGAGGTCGAAGCCGATGCGGGGACCGTCGATGCCGGAAGCGTGGCCAATGCGTTGCTGGGCGATCCGGCGCGCGCCGCGGGGCTTTGGCCCTTTGGCGGCTATGCCGCGTCGGGCGATCGCGCGCGCGACGCTCTGGCGCCGCTGTTCGACGCCGATGCCGTCCGGCTGCGCAGCGCGCCGGCGGACTGGCGGCTTCTGCCGGCGGAGGCCGAGCAGCCCATCCTTGCACCGGGTGCCTATTCCGAAAGCCGACGCGATTGGAGCGCGTCCGACATCGCCGAGCATCGGCGCATGCCGCTGGGGGCGCTTCCCGCTTCGATCCGGCTGCGTCACTGCGAGCCCGAGCGCGACTATCAACTCGGTCAGCAGATGGCGGTTGTTGCGGGCGGAGGTGCACGCGAGGACCGGATGGATTTGCCCGCCGTGCTTGCCGCCGGTTCGGCTCGCGCGCTGGCGCAGCGGCTCGCAGCTTCGGCGACCGATGGCCGCGAAACGATCGTCTGGGAAGCGGATCTGGCGGCGCTGGCCTTGCTCGTCGGCGGGTTGATTATGCTTCCGGACGCGGGCGTCTGGCGCATCGCATCGCGCAGCGTGAAAGCGGCGTCGGTCCGCGTCGAACTGCGGCGCTATCGGCCGCCGAGCGTGACCGAGCTTGTCGCGGACCCCGGTGCGCCCGTCGTTGCCCCCGACTGGCCCGATAGCGAGGGCGTGGTGCGGCTGTTCGATCTGCCCAGCATGGGCGCGGCCGCCACGGCGCCGCGGGTGCTGGTTGCGGCGGCAGGCGGGAATGACGGCTGGCGCGGCGCCGATCTATGGTTTCGCGGCGGTGCCGACATGGAACCGGTCGCGATCGGGACGGCGCGGCCGGCACTGGCGTTGGGGGCGCTGGCCGCGCCGCTGGAGCCGGGGCCGACAGGCCTGTTCGACCGGGCGAATAGTTTGGTCGTCGAGCTGGCCAATTCCATGATGGCGCTCGAATCGATTGGCGACGCGGCGCTCTTGGCCGGCGGCAACAGAGCGATGGTCGGCGGTGAATTGTTGCAGTTCGGTGCCGCCGAATCGTTGGGGGGAGGATTGTGGCGGCTGACTGGGCTCCTTCGCGGTCTTTCCGGGACCGACGATGCGATGGCGCATGGCGCGGGCGAGCCGTTCGTCCTGCTCGACGACGCAGCACTGTGGCTACTTCCCGACGACATGGCGCGGCAGGCCGAAAGCGGCGAAGCTAGCGTCGAATGGGCGCGGCGGGGCGGCGTTGAACTGGTCGATGTGCCGGTGCCGTCGGCGGCGCGGGCGCTGCGGCCGCTGTCGCCGGTGCATGGATATATGCGCGCGGCTGCCGATGGCGCGATCGAGGCGCGCTGGGTGCGGCGCAGCCGTGCCGATCACGGCTGGCGCGATCAGGTCGATCTGCCGATCGGCGAGGTCCGCGAGCTGTGGCAGGTCATGCTCGTGCCCGCGGTGCCGGGGCTCGGCCCGTGGGATTGCCCTGAATCCCGACTGGTTCTGGATGCCGCGCTGCTGGCGGTAATACCGGCGGGAAGCGCGCTTTCCGTTCGGCAGGTCGGCGACTTCGGTCTTTCCCCGCCGCTTGTCCTCCCGCTCGCGTGATCCTCTGCTCTCTGAAAGGATTCCAACATGTCGGACAATCTGCAGACCCCGCGCTTTGCCCTGCCCATGCTGTCGGTGGCGCAAGCGCAGAAGGAGACGACGCATAACGAGGCGCTCGTCCTGATCGACGCGTTGCTTCACGCCCCCGTCGTCGATGGGCCGCTGGCGACGCCGCCTGAATATCCTACCGAGGGCGATTGCTGGATCGTGGATGAAGCCCCCATCGGCGAATGGTCCGGCGAGGCAGGCCGCCTGGCGCTCTGGACCGCGGGCGGATGGCGGTTCGTTGCGCCTTCGCCCGGGATGCGTGTCAGACGGATCAGCGACGGTGCCACGCTGCTGTTCAACGGCTCCGGATGGACTGTACCCATCGCTATTGCGAATCCCGAAGGAGGGGCAACGATCGACCTGGAAGCGCGTGCGGCAATAGACGCGCTGCTTGCGCTTATGGTAGCGCATGGTATTATGATCGCTGGCTGATTTTGTTTCTGTTCGCGCAGGAAGTGCGACTTTTTGGCAACAGATTGTCGATTTGTTTACTTGCGTGGAACCAAAGGCACGAGTAGGACGTCTGTCGAGACGTAATCTCAATTGAAAGGGGAATCCATTATGAGGAAGCTTGCCGTCGCTGTGGCGTTGGCCTCCACTGCCCTTGCGTCGCCTGCTATGGCGCGCGACAACTCGTGGTATGTTGGTGTCGGTGGTGGTGTCATGATCGTCGAGGACATCGACCTCGATATCGGCACCGTCGCTAATGCGGGAACGCTCGATCATCGTACCGGTTATGATTTCGAAGGCACTGTCGGTTATGACTTCGGCGGTTTCCGCGCTGAAGTCGAAGTCGGCTATCGTGAAGCCGACATCACCGGTGGCCGTTTTTCAACTCCCGGGATTCCCGCGAACTCGACGGGCGGGCTCTTCACCGGCAATACGCCACTGAATGGCGACTCGAACGCGTTGAGCTTCATGGCCAATGGTATGCTCGACTTCGGTGACGACGATGGCCTGCAGGGCTTCGTCGGCGGCGGTGCAGGTGTTGCACGCGTTTCGATTCAGCCGGTCTTCGCAACCAACTTCCTGGACGATTCCGATACGCGCTTCGCGTGGCAGGCAATCGCTGGTGTTCGTGCGCCGCTGACCAAGCATTGGGATGCCGGTCTGAAGTATCGCTTCTTCAATGTCAGCGATCTGAAGATGGTCGACCAGCTTGGTCGTGATGTTTCGGGCCGTTTCCGTTCGCACTCGCTTCTCGGAACTCTGACCTACAACTTCGGTGGTGCGGAAGCGCCGCCGCCGCCGCCGCCGGCTCCGCCGCCGCCGCCGCCGCCGCCGCCGGTTTGCGAACCCGGACCGTATATCGTGTACTTCGACTGGGATCAGTCGGCGATCACGCCGGAAGCGGCTGCAACGCTGGACAACGCGATCAGCGCTTACAACCGTGGCTGCAGCGGCCAGCAGGTCATGCTCGCCGGTCACGCCGACCGTTCGGGTTCGGCCAAGTACAACGTCGGTCTGTCGCAGCGTCGCGCCGATGCCGTGAAGTCGTACATGACGGCTCGTGGCGTTGCCGATGGTTCGATCACGACGCAGGCGTTCGGCGAAACCCGCCCGGCCGTTGCAACAGCCGATGGCGTCCGCAACGACCAGAACCGTCGCGTGGAAATCACTTACGGTCCGAACTCGGGCATGTAAGACCGGTTTTCATTCCCGACGGGGAATGGACGAAAAAGAAGGGCGGTACCGCAAGGTGCCGCCCTTTCTTTATGTATGCTTTTCGATGACATCTCCGGCTGATGGCAGGGCTTGCCGGGGCGACGACGCGGAATTTGAGTCTTGCTCCTCAGCATAAATGATATATCATATCTGTGAGGCGCCTCGATGAACGGGTGGGCCTCGGACAAGGCGGGCGCGCTGGCACGCGAGGGTGAGGTGTTGGCGCTCTCGATGACAGGGAGAGACAGAATGCGTCGACGCCGCAGCATCTTTCGCGCCGATCCGAACGGCAGCCCCGACATCAACACCACGCCGCTGATCGACGTCATGCTCGTGATGCTGGTGATGTTCGTCATCACCATTCCGCCGCCGACGCATAAGGTCGATGTCACGCTGCCCGCCGGCCCGGCGCCTTTCGAAGTTCGCGACGAAAATCGCGTCAGCATCGACACCAGCGACATCATTCGCTGGAACGGCAACGCCGTCGACCTGGCCGAACTGGGCCAACTGGTGAAGGCAGCGTCCGAGCGCGCGGTCCCGGCCACGCTGCTGTTCGAACCCGACGCGCAGGCGCGCTATCTGCGTGTCGATCAGGCCATCGGCGCGATCCGTCGCAACGGGGGCAGCAAGATCGCGTTTCCGGGTATCCAGCGGTACGGCGGCTTGGTCTGACCGCCGACTTCGTACCGATGCCCCGTCTCGGAAGCGCCGGTCAGGCGGTTGGCGCCGTCCCGGGGCGCAGATGTTGCATCATATAGCCGGCGTAGTCGGCCTTGCCGAGCGGCACCCCAAGATGACGCATGACGGCATAGGCCGCGACGATGTGGAAGTAGAATTGCGGCAGCGCCCAGTCGCGAACATAGGTCGCGGCGGTCAGGTCGAAAACCATGCCGTTGGGTAGATCGAAGCTGACCGGTCGATCATCGTCCACGCCGAGCGACACGGGGTCGATCGTATCCAGAAAAGTCAGCGTGCGGGCGATCTGATCCTGCATTCCCGCAAAGTCGGCGGCGTCGTCGGGGAATTCGGGGCCGCCCGAGGCGCCGAGCCGGGCGAGCCCGCTGATCGCCTGGCCGCAGGCGAAACGGATCTGCGTCGGCAAGGGGAACATGTCGGGCGCCAGCCGGCCGGCGGCAAATTGCAGCTCGCCGATGGCATTGTCGGCACCCCACGCTTGCGCCTTTGCAAGCTGCGCCGAGAGCGCGCCGAGCGCATTGACGTAAGCGGGAACGGTGAGATCGTAGAGCGACATCGCTATTTCTCCATCACGGCTGCCTGATCGGCGGCAAGATTATCCTGGAACTGCAGGCGCGCGAGCCGCGCATAGAGACCGTCGGCGGCGACGAGATCGTCGTGGCGTCCTTCCTCGACGATACGGCCTTCGTCCATCACGATGATGCGGTCGGCGGCGCGGACGGTCGCGAGGCGGTGCGCGATGACGACGGTGGTGCGGTCGTGCATCAGCGCCTCGAGCGCATCTTGAACGAGTTTTTCGGACTCGGCGTCGAGCGCCGAAGTCGCCTCGTCGAGCAGCAGCAGCGGCGCGCGGCGGAGCAGCGCGCGGGCGATTGCAACACGCTGACGCTGGCCGCCCGACAGGCGGGCGCCCCCTTCGCCCATGAAAGTGTCGAGACCATCGGGAAGCTTGCGCAGAAATTCTTCCGCATTGGCGGCGCGCGCGGCGGCCCATAGCTCGTCATCGGTGGCCAGCCAGTTGCCATAGCGGAGATTGTCGCGCGCCGAGGCCGCGAATATCACCGTTTCCTGCGGAACCATCGCGATCCGGGCGCGCAGGTCGGCGGGATCGAGTTCGGGCAGCGCGACGCCGTCGAGGCGGATTTCACCGCCTTGCGGATCGTAGAAGCGTTCGGCGAGCTGGAAGAGCGTCGATTTGCCGGCACCCGACGGGCCGACGATCGCAACCGTTTCGCGCGCGCGGATGGACAGGCTGAAATCGTGCAGCGCGGGTGCGTCGGGGCGCGTCGGGTAGCGGAATTCGACATGATCGAATTCGAGCGTGCCGGTCGCGGTTTCCGGCAGAGCGCGAGGGGCCGGCGGCGGGGCGATGCTCGGCTCGGCGATCAGCAGTTCGTTGAGGCGTTCGGCGGCGCCGGCCGCGCGAAGCAGATCGCCATAGACTTCGGTCAGCGCGCCGAACGCACCCGCGACAAGGCCGCCGGTCAGGACGAAGGCGGCAATGGTGCCGCCCGTGATCGTGCCCGCGGCCACGCCTTCGGCCCCGTACCAGAGCAAGGTGGTGATGGCGCCGAACAGCAGCCCGATGACGATCGCGGTCATCGTAGCGCGGAGCCGGATGCGGCGCTTGGCGGTGGCGAAATTGGCTTCGACGGCGCTGGTGAAGCGCTCTGCCTCGCGCGTTTCCTGCCCGAAGGCCTGGACGATCTTCATCGCGCCGAGCTGTTCCGCCGTGGTCGCACCGATGTCGGCGACGCGATCCTGGCTCGATCGCGACACATTCTGCAGGCGGCGGCCGAGCAGTACGATCGGCATGATGATGACCGGGATGCCGAGCAGAATTCCGCCCGTGAGCTTAGGCGAGAGCGAGAAGAGATAAGCGATCCCGCCGATGCCCATGACGGTGTTGCGAAGCGCAACCGAAACCGTGGTGCCAACGGTCTGTTCGATGATCGCCGTATCCGCCGTCATGCGCGAGGCGATTTCGGAGGGGCGGTTCTCTTCGAAGAATCCCGGCGCCAGGCGCAGAAGGTTACGCTGCACCGCCTCGCGGATATCGGCGACAGTGCGTTCGCCGAGCCAGCTCACGAAATAGAAGCGGAGCGCCGTCGCAATCGCGAGGATGATGACGATCACGTAGAAGAACCGGAAATGCGGGCTGACGTCGCCGCCGCCGGCGACGAAGCCCGAATCGATCATTTCCTTGAATTGATAGGGGATCGCGAGCGTCGCGATCGCCGCGATGCCGAGCGCGATCGCCGCGATCAGCAACTGGAGCGGGTACCGGCTGGCATGATGCCAGACCATGCGCAGGCTCGACAGCTTGCGGGGCGGGTTCGGTTTATCGGATTTGGTCGCCATTGGTCATCGCCCTAGCAGCCGCGCCGGTGCCGCTCAACGATGCAGAATGGCGATCTGCTTCAAGGACCATGAAGCCAGGCTGCGTAAAGAGAGCGCGGGACCGGATTGCCCGCGCCCCCTTCGGCTCAGCGGTTGTCGAGCTGCGCGCGCACCGCACGCAGGCCCGCCTGCGTGATGCGATAGGGCATGCCGCCGCGTGAAGCGATGAAGCCGCGACGGCGGAGGCGCTGGAACAGACCGAGGCCGCCGCCGTCGAGGATATGGCCGTCGCGCGTGACGCAAAGCGCTTCGATCAGACGGCCGTCTTCATCGCGCCGGTGCCGGATCATGCCGCCCTGCGCCAGCACGTGCAGCACGCGCTGTTCGGATTTCGAGATATTCATCGGAAAATCGTCCAAGATGATATGCAACAACAGGCGCGCCGGCCCGGTAGGCCGGCGGCGTTTGCATCATCCCCTTCGCCGGGATGTTAGCGGTCGCCCGCAATCTCAGACATAGTCACTCCGATCGGGGCCTCGGCGCCCCGCTGTCCCGGAATATTATCATTGAAGCGGCCCTGCAATGATTTTGATGCATTGCACAATGACGATGTTGCCCTAGACTGTGGGCCAACAGGGATGCCGGAAGAGCGCCCGACCGGACGCAAGGAATTCAGATTATGCTGTACCACGCTTTTGACATGCAGCGGAGCTGGCTCGCGGGCGCGAGCGCATTGGCGACCGCGGGCGCGCAGGTCATCCAGCATCCCGCCAATCCGCTTGGCTATTTCAGCGCGAGCCCGATGTTCGCCTCGGCGCTCGAGGTCTTTGCGCACGCCTCGGCGCCGCGCGGCAAACCGGGATTCGAACTGTACGAGACGGTCGTCGATGGCGAGACGCTGCGCGTCGATGAAGCGATCGAAGGGCGCAAGCCTTTCGGCCAGCTCAAGCATTTCCGCCACGCGGCAAGCGCCGGCAAGCCCAAGCTGCTGATCGTCGCGCCGATGTCGGGTCATTATGCGACGCTGCTACGCGGCACGGTCGAGCGGATGATCCCCGACCATGACGTGTGGATCACCGACTGGCGCGATGCCCGCAACGTCCCGCTGGAAGCGGGCAAATTCGATCTCGACGATTATATCGACTATCTGATCGGCTGGCTCGAGCATATCGGGCCGGGCGCGCATATGCTCGCGGTGTGCCAGCCTTCGGTTCCGAGCCTCGCCGCCGCAGCCGTCATGGCGGCCGACAAGCACAAGTGCCGCCCGCGCACGCTGACGATGATGGGCGGACCGATCGACACGCGCAAGGCGCCCACCGCTGTCAACCAGCACGCGACGACGCGGCCTTATGCATGGTTCCAGGAAAATGTGATCGCAACGGTTCCGGCCTGGTATCCGGGCGCCGGGCGCCGCGTCTATCCCGGCTTCCTGCAGCTCGCCGGTTTCATGTCGATGAACCTCGGCAATCACATGATGAGCCATTGGGAAATGTTCAAGCATCTGGTCGATGGTGATGGCGAGAGTGCGGACAAGACCAAGGAATTCTATGACGAATATCGCGCCGTCTGCGACATGACCGCCGAATTCTATCTCCAGACGGTCGATGCGGTTTTCCAGCGCCACCTGTTGCCCAAGCGCGAATTCGAGCATCGGGGGAAGATCGTCGACCTTGGCAAGATTGACGACATCGCGCTGCTCGCGATCGAAGGCGAGCGCGACGATATTTCGGGGATCGGCCAGACCAAGGCGGCGCTGACCCTCGCCACCGAACTGCCGACCGCCAAGAAGAAATATCTGATGGCGAAGGGCGTCGGCCACTACGGCATTTTCAACGGGCGCAAGTGGCGCGAAGAGATTGCGCCGGTCGTCGAAAAATGGATCCGCGCCAACGGCGGCTGACAGGGTGCCCTGTCGCCCGATTCTGATGATCGGGCGGCGGCGGACCGGGATCACGCGCTTTTCACGCAAAAGGGAGCATCGTCTTCGCCCAAGCTTGGCGAAGCGGGACCGGCGCCCTACATGGAGCGCTCATGCCGCCTGACACCGCTTCTTCCGCCAGCCCGCGCAGCGAGCCGCCGATCCTGGCGACGCTGCGGCGCTTCCTGCCCTATCTGTGGCCGGCGGGGCATCGCGAGCACAAGTTGCGCATTATCGGGGCCGGGCTGCTGGTGCTGGCGTCGAAGGCGGTGCAGCTGTCGATGGGCTTCGTCTATGGCGCGGCGATCAACCGCATGGCGCCGGGGATGCAGGAAGGCGTCGCGCTGACCATCGGGTTGGTGGTCGCCTATGCCGGTGCGCGCTTTGCCGGGGTGCTGTTCGACAATCTGCGCAATGTCGTTTTCGAACGCGTCGGGCAGGATGCGACGCGCGAACTCGCGATCGCCACCTTCACCCACCTGCATGCCTTATCGCTGCGTTTTCACCTCGCGCGGCGGACGGGCGAGGTGACCAAGGTGATCGAGCGCGGAACCAAGAGCATCGACACCATGCTCTATTTCCTGTTGTTCAATATCGCGCCGACGATCATCGAACTGACCGCGGTCATCGTCATCTTCTGGACCAAATTCAGCCTCGGTCTGGCCGCGGCGACCGCGCTGATGGTCGTCGTCTACATCGCCTTCACGCGCAAGGTGACCGACTGGCGCACCGCGCTCAGGATGCGGATGAACGACCTCGACACGCTGACTGTCGGGCGCAGCGTCGACAGCCTGCTCAATTACGAGACGGTCAAATATTTCGGCGCCGAGGAGCGCGAGACAGCGCGCTACCGCGAGGTTGCGGGCCAATATGCGAGCGCAGCGGTCAAGAGCGAGAACAGCCTCGCCTGGCTCAACATCGGGCAGAGCTTCATCACCAATGCGGCCATGGCCGGCGCGATGGGCTATACGGTGTGGGGCTGGTCGCGCGGCATCTTCGCGGTCGGCGACGTGGTGCTCGTCAACACGTTGCTCGCGCAGCTTTTCCGCCCGCTCGACATGCTCGGCATGGTCTATCGCACGATCCGCCAGGGGCTGATCGACATGGAGGCGATGTTCCGCCTGATCGACACGCCAAGCGAGATCACCGACGCGCCCGGCGCCCCCGCGCTGCACGTCGCGGGCGGTGCCGTGGCGTTCGAGGATGTCGTCTTCGGCTATGAGCCTGACCGCACCATTTTGAACGGCGTCAGCTTTGCGGTGGGCGCGGGCGAGACGCTGGCCATTGTCGGTCCGTCGGGCGCGGGCAAATCGACGATCGCGCGGCTGCTCTTCCGCTTCTACGATCCGCAGGGCGGCCGCATCCTGATCGACGGGCAGGACATCCGCGCGGTGACGCAGCAGAGCCTGCGCGCCGCAATCGGGATCGTCCCGCAGGATACGGTGCTGTTCAACGACAGCATCGGATATAATATCGCCTATGGCCGCGCCGATGCGCGCGTCGAAGAGATTGCCGAGGCGGCGAAAGGCGCGGCGATCGACGGCTTCATTGCGATGCTGCCACAGGGATATGAGACCGAAGTCGGCGAGCGCGGGCTCAAACTGTCGGGCGGCGAGAAGCAGCGCGTCGCGATCGCGCGCACCCTGCTCAAGAATCCGCCGGTCCTGATCCTCGACGAAGCAACGAGCGCACTCGACAGCCGGACCGAGGCGGCGATTCAGGACACGCTGGAACGGATCGCCGAACGGCGCACGACGCTGGTGATCGCGCACCGCCTGTCGACCGTTACCAGCGCCGACCGCATCATCGTCCTCGACCGCGGCCGCGTCGCCGAAATGGGCACCCACGACCAACTGCTCGCGATGCGCGGCCTCTACGCCGACATGTGGGCGCGTCAGCAGGCCGAAAAGGAAGAGGGCACGGTTTAGACCGCATCCGCGTGGAGGGGGTTCCGTCGCGGGCTCGACTCCCCTATCGCCCCGAGCGATGTCCGCCGATGCTCTTCTCCCTCTTCTCAAATCCACTTTCGGTTTCGACGCCTTTCGCGGGCGCCAGGCCGATGTCGTCAGGCGGGTGATGGCGGGCGCGCATACGCTGGCGGTGATGCCGACGGGGGCGGGCAAGTCGTTGACCTACCAGCTTCCCGCCGTGGCGCTCGACGGCTGTGTCGTCGTCGTATCGCCGCTGATCGCGCTGATGCATGATCAGCTGCGCGGTGCGCGTGCGGCGGGGATTCGCGCCGCCAGTCTGACCAGCGTCGATGCCGATTTCGCCGACACGCGCCAGGCCTATCGTGACGGACAGCTCGACCTCCTCTACATCGCGCCCGAACGGGCGACGGGCGAGGGGTTCCGGTCGCTGATGGCGGCGCGCGCGCCCGCGCTGTTCGCGATCGACGAGGCGCATTGCGTTTCGGAATGGGGGCATGATTTCCGCCCCGACTATCGCCTGCTCCGCCCGCTGCTCGACGCCTTTCCGGCGGTACCGCGGCTCGCGCTGACCGCGACGGCCGACAAGCACACGCGCGAGGACATATTGGTCCAACTCGGCATCCCCGCCGAAGGGCTGATCCTCGCGGGGTTCGACCGGCCGAACATCCGCTATCGCATCGCGCCGCGCGGCGCGCCGGCAAAACAGCTTACCGAATTCATCGCCGCCAATCCGGGGCCCGGGATCGTCTATTGTCCGACGCGCGACGGGACCGAACGGATGGCCGCGAAGCTCGCCGCCGCCACCGGGCGCAGCGTGGCGGCCTATCATGCCGGGCTCGACCCCGAACGGCGCGCGCGGGTGCAGCATGATTTCGTCGCCTCCGAAGATGGCATCGTCACCGCGACGGTCGCCTTCGGCATGGGGATCGACAAGCCCGACGTACGTTTCGTCGCGCATGCCGGGCTGCCGAAATCGATCGAGAGCTATTATCAGGAGACCGGGCGCGCGGGGCGCGACGGCGATCCCGCCGAGGCGTTGATGCTGTGGGGCGCCGAAGATTTCGCGCGGGCGCGGATGCGGCTGGGCGATCTGCCCGAGGACCGGCTGGCGGGCGAGCGCGCCCGGTTGAATGCGCTCGCGGCTCTGGTCGAGACGGTCGAGTGCCGCCGCGCGCTGCTGCTGCGCCACTTCGGCGAAGACCCGCCGACGCGCTGCGGCAATTGCGACAATTGCCTCGACCCGCCGAAGCAGGTCGATGCGACGGTGTTGGCGCAAAAGCTTTTGTCGGCGGTCTATCGCACCGGACAAAGCTATGGCGCGGGGCATGTCGAGGCGGTGCTGACCGGGCGGCGCGACGAACGGATCGCCGCGCGCGGTCACGACAAATTGTCGGTGTTCGGCATCGTTGAGGGGGAGGATGCGCGGCTGATCAAGCCGCTTGTGCGCAGCCTGATGGCGCGCGAGGCGCTCGCCGCGACCGAACATGGCGGGCTGATGTTCGGCCCCGCCGGGCGCGCGGTGATGAAGGGCGAGGTGCCCGTGCTGATGGCCGAGCCGCCTGCCCGCCGCCTGTCGCGCGCCGGGCGCGGCGATGGTGCGGCGGCAAACCCGGTCGGCGACCCGCTGTTCGATGCGCTGCGTGCGACGCGGCGCGACCTTGCGAGCGAGGCGGGCGTGCCGCCCTATGTGATCTTTCACGACGCGGTGCTGCGCGCGATGGCGAGCGAGCGTCCCGCCTCGCGCGCCGACCTTGCGTCGATTCCCGGCGTCGGCGCCAAGAAGCTGGAGGCATGGGGCGATGCCTTTCTGGAGGTGATCCGGCAGTTCTAGGAAAGATCGCTATCGCGCAACCTTGTTGCCACCTTCACGCTTGTCAGCAATCAGCGCAGGTTTATAGATCGCGGCATGAGCGACTTTCGAGCCTTGACCCCGACCTATTCGGTCGCGCCGCAAATTAGCATCGAGGATGTCGCCGCGGCGAAGGCGGCAGGCTTTGCGATGATCGTCAACAACCGCCCCGACGGCGAGGACCCGGGCGCGCCGCAGGGCGATGCCATCGCGCATGCCTGCGCCGCCGAGGGAATGGCCTATGCCGCCATCCCGATCGGCCATTCGGGGTTCAGCCATCCGCAGCTCGACGCGCTCGATACGTTGCTGGGCGATGCGACCGGGCCGGTGCTCGCCTATTGCCGGTCGGGTACGCGCTCAACGCATTTGTGGGCGCTGACGCGCGCGCGGGCAGGCGACGATATCGACATGCTGTGCGATGCGGCCGCGAACGGCGGCTATGATCTGTCGGCGCTGCGGCCGATGATGGACGCGCTCGCAGGTTAGCCATGACGGTGAGCGACCTTATCCAGCTCGCGGGATCGCTGGTGGCGGTCTTGTTCGTCGCCTGGCTGGTCAAGCGCATGGGCCTGGGCGCCGATCCGCGGATCGCCGACGCCGCCCATGCTATCCGCCTTGCCGACGAGGCCGAGACGGGATTCGGAGGTGTAGAGGTCGCGCGCGACCGCGCGGGCTTTGCCGCGATCGTCCGCAACGCCGACGGGCGGATGATGCTGGTGCGGGCGCACGGCAATCACTTCGCAGCGCGGCCGGTCGATGCCGCCGTGGTTGGACGGCTCGACAAGGATTTCCTGACATTGACGATGCCCGAGCGAACCTTCGGGTCGGTGACGCTGCAACTCGGGAAAGAGGCGGGCGTCTGGGCGGCGCGGATGCGGGATGTGGCGCATGGATGATCTGCCCAACCCGGTAACCTATGCGGTGCCCGCCTTCATTCTGTTGCTGATCGCCGAGATGATCGTGTCGCTGCGCCGCGACAAGAGCCGGTACGAAAAGCGCGACACGCTGACCTCGCTTCTGCTTGGTACCGGTAGTCAAGTGGCCGGTGCGGCGGTCGGCGCGGCGGTCGTCGGCATGGCGGTGTGGGTCTATCAATTCCACCTGTTCGACATCGGCATCGCGCTCAAACAATGGTGGTGGGCGTGGATCCTCTGCTTCGTCCTCGACGATCTGGCCTATTATGCCTTTCATCGCAGCGCGCACCGCGTCCGCTGGTTCTGGGCGAGCCATGTCATCCATCATTCGAGCCAGCATTATAATCTGTCGACCGCGCTGCGGCAGACCTGGACCGGCTTTTTCAGCCTGGCCTTCCTGTTCCGTCTGCCGCTGTTCCTGATCGGCTTTCCACCCGCGATGGTCTTTTTCTGCGGCGGGCTTAACCTGATATACCAGTTCTGGATTCATACCGAGGCGATCGGGCGGATGCCGCGCTGGTTCGAGGCGGTGATGAACACGCCATCGCACCACCGCGTTCACCACGGCGTCAACCCGCGCTACCTCGACGCCAACTATGCCGGGGTCTTCATCGTGTGGGACCGGATGTTCGGCAGCTTCGTTCCCGAACGCGACGACGATCCGGTTCGCTATGGCATCGTCAAGCAGCTCGGCAGCTTCAACCTATTGTGGGCCGCGGTCCATGAATGGGTCGGGATCGCCAAAGACGTGTGGAGCGCGCCGTGGCGACACAAGCTGTCCTATATCTGGCGCGAACCCGGCTGGAGCCACGACGGCAGCCGGATGACCAGTGCGATGATCAAGGAGCGATGGGCGGCCGGCCGCCCCGCCGAGGAGCCGGCTGCGGAATAGTCTTCGCCCGCCGCGACAACGCGCTTGCCTCGCGGGCTAATGACATTCATGTAAGTCGCAATTGACTACCGATCGGGTGGCGAGGGGAGCGGCTTTATGGATCAGTTCGACATTATCGTCATCGGCGGCGGCAGCGCCGGAAGCGCGGCGGCGGGACGGCTTGCCGAAGACGGCACGCTGCGCGTCTGTCTGATCGAGGCGGGCGGGTCGAACGACAATATGTGGGTGAAGACGCCTGGCTTCATGCCCTTCATCCCCAAGAAGTCGAATTATCAATATGATACGGTTCCGCAAAAGGGGCTGAACGGGCGCACCGGCTATCAGCCGCGCGGGCGCGGGCTGGGCGGATCGAGCGCGATCAACGCGATGATCTATATTCGCGGGCACGCTTTCGATTACGACCAATGGGCGGCGCTTGGCGCGAGCGGCTGGAGCTATGCCGACGTGCTGCCCTATTTCAAGCGCAGCGAGGGCAATGAACGCGGCGCCGACGAATGGCACGGCGGCGACGGTCCGCTCAACGTCATGGACCAGCGCTGGCCCAATGTGACGAGCCGCCGCTTCGTCGAGAGCGCGGCGGCGCTGCAATTGCCGCGCACCCCCGATTTCAACGGCGCGCAGCAGGAAGGCTTTGGCCTGTATCAGGTGACGCAGAAGGGCGGCGAGCGCTGGTCGGCGGCGCGCGCCTATGTCGAACCGCTGCGCGGGCGCGCCAATTTCGCCATTCGTACCGGCGCGCTGGTCGAGAAGATCATCGTCGAGAACGGCCGTGCGACGGGCGTGGCGATCCGCCGCGGCAACGCGCGCGAGACGCTGCGCGCCGCGGGCGGGGTGATCTTGTCGGCCGGGGCTTTTGGGTCGCCGCAGCTGCTGATGCTGTCGGGCATCGGACCCGCCGCCCATCTGAAGGCGATGGGGATCGATCCGGTGGCCGACCGTGCGGCGGTGGGGGCCGATCTGCAGGACCATATCGACTATGTGTCGAGCTGGGAAACGCGCTCGGGCGACCCCTTCGGCGACAGTCTGGCGGGCAGCTGGCGGATGCTGAAGGCAATCTTCGAACATCGCACCGGGCGTACCGGCATCATGACCACGCCCTTCGCCGAGGCGGGCGGCTTCTGGAAGTCGCGGCCCGACGTCGCTGCGCCCGATATCCAGTTCCACTTCGTTCCCGCGATGCTGGAGGATCACGGCCGCACCAAGGTGAAGGGGCATGGCTTTTCGTGCCACGCCTGCGTCCTGCGCCCCGAAAGTCGCGGCGCCGTGACGCTCGCCTCGCCCGATGCGGCGGCGGCACCCATGATCGATCCCGGCTTCCTGACCGACGACCGCGACATGGCGACGCTGCGCGCCGGGGTGCGGATGATGCACCGCATCGTCGCCGCGCCGCCGCTGTCCGACTATGCCGGCGTCGATCGCCACCCGGTGAATATCGACGATGACGCCGCGCTCGACGCGCTGATCCGCAGCCGCGCCGACACCGTCTATCACCCGGTCGGCACCTGCCGCATGGGCAGCGACGCCGACGCGGTTGTCGACCCGACGCTGAAGCTGAATGGCGTCGATGGCCTGTGGGTTGCCGATGCGAGCATCATGCCCCGCCTCGTCAGCGGCAACACCAATGCGCCGAGCATCATGATCGGCGAACGCGCCGCCGATTTCGTCAAATCCGCGCTGCAATAAGCGGCCTTTGCCGCGGCGCGCAAAAGCATCGCGGCGGCCGGAGTCTTTCGCGGCGAAGGCGTTCGGCTCGACCGATTCGGCGGACCGGGGCGTGCAGCCCTCGGCGATGCCTCGCTATACGAGAGGCCTGAAAAAGCGCGGCTTTTCAGGGGTGCCTGCGAAATGGGCAAAAAAAGAGGGCCAGGACTTGCGTCCTGGCCCAGCCTTTCAGGCTCTCCCCTCCTGAAACTGTTGACAGGCTGAATGCCATATTAATGTCATGATGGGAAGGCCTAATTTCGCGGCAGCGCTGCCCTTTTATTGTGCAGCGCAATCTGCACAAAAAAATGGCCGGGGCGCTTTCGCATCCCGGCCATGAGTGGTTCGCAGGAGGAACCTGGTTAGGACCCCGCCGCCCGTTTGAAAGAGGAGAGAGCGGCGGCGGGTATCCTGTCTCGTGATTACATATTGTAGGCGCGTTCCCCATGTTCGCCGAGGTCGAGGCCTTCGCGTTCGACTTCTTCGGTGACCCGCAGGCCGGTGAGCGCCTTGGCGACATAGACCGCGATGACCGTACCGATGGCGGCCCAGACGATCGCGACGAGGACAGCGACGATCTGGGTTACGACCTGAGGTCCCATCGCGAAATCTTCACCACCGGGACCGCCGAGGCTCGGAGCGTAGACGATGCCGGTGCCGATGGCGCCGACGATGCCGCCCACGCCGTGGATGCCGAATGCATCGAGCGCATCGTCATAGCCGAGCTTGGGCTTGAGGACGGTGACGACATAGAAGCAGATGAATGCGGCAACCGCGCCGAGGACGATCGCGCCGAACGGACCCGAATTGCCCGCTGCCGGGGTGACAGCGACGAGGCCGGTGATGATACCCGAGCAGAAGCCGAGGGCCGACGGCTTGTGACCGCCCAGCTTTTCGGCGAGCATCCAGGCGAGACCGGCCGAGGCGGTGGCGACGAAGGTATTGATCATCGCGAGCGCCGCCGAACCATTGGCTTCGAGCGCCGAGCCGGCGTTGAAGCCGAACCACCCCACCCACAGCAGGCCCGTGCCAACCATCGTCAGCGTCAGCGAGTGCGGCGCCATGATTTCCTTCTGATAGCCGATGCGCTTGCCGAGGATCATCGCCGCAACGAGCGCCGAGACACCCGCGTTGATGTGGACCACGGTGCCGCCGGCGAAGTCGAGCGCCGCCGGCAAGTCGGTGCCGAACATCTTGCCTTCGAAAAGGAAGCCGCCCACCGCCCACACCATGTGCGCGATCGGAAAATAGACGATCGTCAGCCAGATGACTCCGAAGACGAGCGCCGCCGAAAATTTCATGCGTTCGACCGTCGCGCCCAGGACCAGCGCCAGCGTGATCGCGGCGAAGGTCATCTGGAAGCAGATGAACACATATTCGGGCAGTTTGAAGCCGTCCGAGAAGGTATCGGCAAGGCTGTCGGGCGTGACGCCGGCGAGGAAGAATTTACCCCACGAGATGAAGGCATTGCCTTCGGGGCCGAAAGCGAGGCCGTAGCCGTAGCAAACCCAGACGATCATCGCGAGACAGGCGACCGCGCCGATCTGCGTCATCGTCGAAAGCATATTCTTGCTGCGGGTCAGGCCGCCGTAGAAAAGCGCAAGGCCGGGCAGGATCATCGCGAGGACGAGCACGGTCGAGGTCATCATCCAGGCGGTATCGCCCTTGTCGACGACGGGTGCGGCGGCAGCCGCTTCCTGCGCCCAGGCGGGCAGCGCCGCGAACAGCGTGAGGCCGCCAGCCGCGGCGCTCGCCGCGATCTTACCGACCCCCATTTTCTTTGCGAACGTCATATTTTCCCCCTTCGTCATCACAGCGCCGCCTCGCCGGTCTCGCCGGTGCGGATGCGCACGGCTTGCCCGACGTCGAGGACGAAAATCTTGCCGTCGCCGATCGACCCGGTTCCGGCGCTTTGCTGAAGCGTTTCGACGACCCGCGGTGCGAGCGCATCGTCGCAGACGAGCTCGATCTTCACCTTGGGCACCATGTTGGTTGCATATTCGGCGCCGCGATAGATTTCGGTCTGGCCCTTCTGCCGGCCGAAACCCTTGACCTCGGTGACGGTCATTCCTGCGATGCCCAGCCCGGTCAGTGCTTCGCGCACCTCGTCGAGCTTGAACGGTTTAATGATAGCAAGGATCAGCTTCATGATGCCCCCTTTTGCTTATGGCACCATGTTGCAGTGCAACAGCCGTGCCAAATTGCGGCGAGGGCGGGAAAGTTAACATTTTGTGACGATTTTTAACCGCCAGGCAGGTGCAATCGGTCGCAACCTGGGCAGGCGAGGCAGGCATTTGCCTAAATTTTGAGCAGTGATACGTTGCTCGCGCTTGTGCCTGTCCGCCGACCGGGGGAGGGCGCGGCCGATCAGTCGGCGGGCTTGAACCGCGCCCAGATCGGCAGATGGTCGGATGCGCGCGCGGCGAGCGCGCTCTGGTGGACGCCGGCGTCCACGGCTTCGAGCTCGGGCGAGGCGAAGATGCGATCGAGGCGCGCGACGGGCTTGCGGCTGTGGAAGCTGTGGCCGGTGTCAACGAGGCGGTGATGCTCGCCGAAATCGTGGAGGCAGCCGCCGCGATTGCGCCATTCGTTGCAGTCGCCCATCAGCACCGTCGGCAGCTTTTCGCCTTCGGCGACATGCGAGAGGATGGCGCGCGCCTGCTGGCGCCGGCGCAGACCCGAAATGTCGAGATGCATGCCCACGACGCGGAGCCGCGTATCGCCGACGCGCACCGTCGCGGCGACCGCGCCGCGCGGTTCGAGTGTTGGCAGATGGAGCGCGTGACTCTCCTCGACCACGACGCCCTTGCGCACGAGCAGCGCATTGCCGTGCCAACCGATCGCATAGGGGCGGCCGTCCAGCAGGTCGACGGGAACATAGTCGCTATGATCTTCGAACATGTGCGGCGGGATCGCACTCGCGCGCGTGCCGAAGCGGCGGTCGGCCTCCTGCAAAGCGACGATGTCGGCATCGAGTTCGCCAAGAACCGACAGCACTCGCCCCGGATCGCGGCGACGGTCGAGGCCGATGCCCTTGCGCATATTGTAGCTGGCGACCTTAATCATCGGAGAGGGCGGGCTGCTTTCATTGCGGTAAAGACGAACGGCGGCGGGTCCGGGTTGCAGCCGTCATCCGCATCCTAGGCGATCCCGAACTCCGCCATCAAGGCGCGCGCGTCGGCGAGATCCTCGTCGAGCACCATGACGCGGACGGGAATCGCGAGGCCGACGCTTTCGGCGATATTCATCCCGGCGTCGAAGCAGACCGCAGGAACTCCGGCGCTTTCGAGGCGACCGCGCAGCAATTCGGCCTCGGCGCCGTTCGGCATCCGCACCAGTTCGACCAGCGCCATTCAGGCGTCGCCCGCGATATAGCGGTCGGTCGGCCGGGTCGGCAGTCCGTCGATGCTGCGCGTGCGGCCCTTGAACTTTTCGGTCCATTCGACCGGATCGGCCTGACGATGATATTTCTGCAGCGTTTCGCGTTCGTGCTGCAATTCCATCATCGGGACGCCCCAGCCGCAGCTCGTCTGTACGCTGTCGATATCGATGACGAAGATCTGGCGGGTGCCGGGGAGCAGACTGAACTGCGCCGCGAGCGCATTCCATTCATCGTCCTGCGGCAGCACCGCACGACCGCGGCCGTAGAGACGCAGGATCAGCGCGCTGCGGTCGAAGGCGCAGAACATGATCGTGATGCGCCCGCGGTCGGCTTGGTCCGCCGCAAGATGCGCATGGGTTTCATTCCCCGATCCGCCGAGGTCGAGATAGGCGACCCGACTGCCCGACAGGATGCGGAAGCTGTCGGCATAGCCCTTTGGCGACAGATTCACGCGCCCGTCGGCGGCCGCGGTCGCGACGAAGAAGATCGGTTGCTTCTCGATGAAGGCGACGTGCTTGTCGGTCAGCGCGTCGAAAAATTCGGCCATGGCGATGCTCCGTTCGGCGGCCGGTCTATCACCAATTCTTGCCCTCTTCTATCGCCGCTTGCTCATCGGCGCGGGTTGCGCGGCCGAGGGCGGCATTGCGGTGGGGAAAGCGTCCGAAACGGTCGATAATGTCGAAATGCTTCTGCGCATAGTCGTGGAAGACCGGATCGGCGAGTTCGGACATCAGGCGCAGCGATTCGCGCTGATCGGCGATATCCTCGCTATGTTCGAAGGGCAGATAGGCGAACTGACGCCGCGCGTCGGGCCAGTGCTGGTCCCAGCCCTGCGCGACGATGCCGCGCGCGATCTGGCGCGCCAGATCGTCGGTCGCAAAGGCCTCGGCGCTGCCGCGAAAGATGTTGCGCGGCACCTGGTCGAACAAGATGGCCGCGGCGAGCGCGGTGTCGGCGTCGGTCAAAAAGGCCTGAGCAGGCTGGCTACGCAGCGCCGCCAGCCAGTCGGCGGCCAGATCGCGTACCGCCGTATCGAAATCGGCGCCGCCGCCATACCAGTCGTCCATGCCATGACTGTCGAACCAGAAGGCGAGCAGCCGATGCGGCCAGTCGGCGGGCGGCGGCGAAGGCGGGGGAAGATCGTCGTCGAACATTCCCCTTGCCTATCAGTTCGATCCCGCGCGCCGATAGGGGGTAAATTCGCCGAGCGAGACGAAGCCGTTGTACATGTGGCTGCTACGGTCGTGCAGTTCGACCGTGTCGATCGAACAGAGCTGCGACGTCGTCGTCTTGGTAACAAGCACATCGTCGTTGTCGAGGCTGTCGGCATTTTTCGGCCGGTTGACCCACAGGGTGTCGCCGATGCGATAGACGATAGCGGTCTTGTCGATGACCTGGCTGCTCGTGACGGCCGAGAGCGAGATGCAGTCGCGCGCCTTGCCGGCGACGCGGCCTTCGAGCAGTTTGGCAAGCTGCGCCTCGGGCGCGAGCTTTTCGCGCGCGGTGGCGGCAGCGGGAACCGCCGCGACAGCGGCGGCGGCGATGATGGCGGTAATCAGCGGACGCATGACAGGGCTCCTGCGGTTCGAAATGTCCTACCCCTCCCCACTCCATAGACGGAGACGCGTGAACCGAGCCTGAAAGCGTCGGCGGAAATCAGCAGGCGCCGTCGGGCAGCGGGATGCCGAGCGGTCCCTTGCACTTCTTTTTCTTGGGCGGTTCGGCGGGGGTGCTGGCGCTGCCGCTGCTGCCGCCCATCGCGCCCATGCCGCCCATATCGGCGCCGACGAGCAGCATGGTGTGCGACCGGAAGCGCACCTTGGCGGTCCAGTCGATATTCCACACCGCATTGCCCGCGGGCTTGGGCGGATAGGAGAAATTGGCTTCGGGACCGAAGGCGTTAAGATTGCCGATCATCATTTCGCCAGACGCTTTCTTGACCTCGGCCGGGATCTGGCAGCTTGTCTGCGATGGCGGCATCACGATCTTTTTCGTGATCAGGTTGGCGACGACCGACGGGGGGAGCCAATCCCACAGGCCGCCGCCGAATTCCTTCGATGCGCTGCTCGTCCACCAGACCATGTCGCCATTGCCGCCGCCGCGGTCCATGCCGCCGATCGTCCATGCGACATAGCCGGTCGCGGGCTGGAGCGCGCCCCAGCGGATCATCACCGATCCGTCGGCCTGTTGCGCAGTCGAAGCCTGGAGACCCGGCATATAATCCTGCGCGAGATTGAAATTGATGTCCGACCCGACATTGCTGTTGATCCGGTGCGCCCCGATCAGCGACGACCCCGCCTGCGGCTGTTTGCCGCCCTTGCTGTTCGGCCAGTCGACATAGGATTTGCTGTTCGCCTGGCTGACCTCGCGGATGATCGGCACCGCGCTCGAGAAGAGGCCGGGCGGCACCTGTCCCGCCGCGACCTTGGCGAAATCGATGACGACCGGCTGGCCGGGACCAGCCTTGGCGCCGCATCCCCAATAGAGCAGCAGGCGCCCCTTGGGCCGTTCGAATTCGGGGGTGTAGCTGCCTTCGGCGCGCGGCGGCGCGATCAGCGGCACCGATTTGCCGAGCTTGGCCTGCGGTTCGAAATAATGATCGCCCTTGGGCGGCGGCGCGGTCGGCGACTGATCGGAGCCGAGACGGAGGTTGAGCGTGTAGGCGACGCGGCTCGACGGGTCGCCGCCGAACATCATGCTCATCGCGCCGCCCAGGCCGCCGCGACCGCCGCCGGCCATCGCCGCGAAACCCGACATCGTCGCGACGTCCATTTCATAGCGTTCCTTGGGGCCGGTGGTCTTTTGCGCCGATCCCGGAACGGCGGCGAGCATCGCGGCAACGGCGGCGACGGACACGAAACGCAGACTCGAACGCATGCAAACCTCCCTATTGTGGGGGTGCCCCACGGATGATGCGACCGAAATCTATTTTTGTTTGGTCCTCTATATGCGCGGATCGGGCGAACGCCAAGTGAGGGCTGTCACAGTCTTCGTCATTGCGAGCGAAGCAAAGCAATCTCGAGTCATCGCCGTAGCGCAAGGCCGGGCGCTTGAGATTGCTTCGTCACTTCGCCCTTCGCGATGACGCGATTGTCACGCCGTCCCGCCGACCGTCAGACCGTTCACCAGCAGCGTCGGCTGGCCGACGCCGGCAGGGACGCTCTGGCCCCCCTTGCCGCAGATGCCGATGCCTTCGTCGATCGCCATGTCGTTGCCGATGCCGCTGACTTTGGTCAGCACGCTCGGCCCGTCGCCGATCAGGGTCGCGCCCTTGATCGAGTCCCCGATCTTGCCGTTCTCGATCTTGTAGGCTTCGGTGCAGCTGAACACGAACTTGCCCGACACGATGTCCACCTGTCCGCCGCCGAAGCTCTTGGCGAAGATGCCGTTCTTGACGCGGCTCAGCAGCTCGGCGGGATCGTCGTTACCACCCCGCATGAAGGTGTTGGTCATCCGCGGCATCGGCGCGTGCGCAAAGCTTTCGCGGCGACCATTACCGGTCGGTTCGACGCCCATCAGCCGCGCATTGAGGCGGTCCTGCATATAGCCCTTGAGGATGCCGTCCTCGATCAGCACGGTCTCGCCCGTAGGCGTACCCTCGTCGTCGATGCTGAGCGAACCGCGGCGACCGCCGCCGACCGGGCTTTCCATCGCGCCGTCGTCGACCACGGTGACGCCCGCTTCATGGAGCAGCACGCCCGGCCAGCCGGGGCCGAGCAGCACGGTAAATTCGCCGGCGGGGGCATCGACCGCGCGCAGATTGACGAGCGCCTGATTCAGCGCCTCGTCGATCGCGCGGTTCCACTGCGCCTCTTCGAAGAGGTGATCGTACATATAACGGCCGCCGAGGCCGAAATAGCCGCTCTCGCGCCGTCCATTTTCTTCGACGACGATCGAGACGTTGAGGCGGACGAGCGGGCGGATGTCGGTTGCGAGGAAGCCGTCGGCGCGGACGATTTCGACCACCGACCAGCTACCCGCGAGCGCGACCGACACCTGCACGATGCGCGGATCGCGCGCGCGCGCAGCGGCGTCGATCTTCTGGCAGAGCTCGACCTTCTTCGCGAAGGGGACGAGGTCGAGGGGGTTCGCCTCGTCATAGAGGTGGCGGTTGGTGCGCGGCGGCGGGCCGGCGGGTGCCTGTTTCGCGGGATCGAGCAACGCCAGCGTTTCGGCGGCGCGACGGATCGCGCCGGCGCTGACGTCGCTGGCATGCGCAAAGCCCGTCATCTCGCCCGTCACGGCGCGCAGCCCGAAGCCGGCGTCGGTCGAATAATCGGCGGTCTTCAGACGCCCGTCGTCGAAGCCGAAGCTCTCGGTCGCGCGATATTGCAGATAAAGCTCGCCATCGTCGGCCTTCGCCAGTGCCTCGCGCGCGAGTTTCTGCGCCAGATCGGGGTCGAGCGCATCGGCGCGGTAGAGGAAGCGGCGGGGATCGGTGGGGCTTGTCATGCGCATGATATAGGCGCGCATAGCGGTGGCGCAAAGCCCGTTCGGTGCCGCCGTGCCGCGGCGCTTCAACGACGGGCGGTGCGCGGCCTTGCAGCGCTCCCCGTTTCAGCGGCGGCGGCTGCAAAAGAAAAGGGCGGGAAAATCCCGCCCTGTCCCTGGTCTCAGTCGCCTTCGCCCGGTTCGGGCGAGAAGAATTTTTCATATTTGTCGTCGACGCCCTTATATTCGTCGGCGTCGGCGGGGCTGTCCTTCTTGGTCGTGATGTTCGGCCATTCGGCGCTGAACTTGCTGTTCACTTCCAGCCATTTTTCAAGGCCGCTCTCGGTGTCGGGCAGAATCGCCTCGGCGGGGCATTCGGGTTCGCACACGCCGCAATCGATGCATTCATTGGGGTTGATGACGAGCATATTCTCGCCCTCATAGAAGCAGTCCACGGGGCAAACCTCGACGCAATCCATATATTTGCAGCGGATGCAGGCGTCGGTGACGACATAGGTCATGGGTAAGGGCTCCCTTCGTGGCGGATTGCTGCCGCCCCTTGTTGCGATTCCCCGCCTCCTATGCCGCGTGGCGGCGATGCGTCAATGGTCCGCCGCCAGTTGCGAATCACTCTCATTTCCCGGAGAGGCCGGCGCAGAGGTCAGTCGTTCGTAACAGGCCTGCGCTTCGGGCGCGGGACCGCGGCGTGGCGGCAGGGTCAGGAGGCGGATCACCTCGATGCGCTCGCCGACCGGAAGGACGATCGTCGCGCCGGGATGGACCGCGGCCGACGCGCGGCTGACACGGCGGCCGTCGAGGCGGATATGGCCCGCCGCGACCATCGCCTGCGCGATGCTGCGCGAGCGCGCGAAGCGCAGATACCAGAGCAGCTTGTCGAGCCGGATGCTGCCTGCTGCGCCGGGGCTTGCCATCAGTCCTTGCGCGCCTCTGCCATCAGCGCCGCCAGCCCAGCGAAAGGACTGTTCGGCGACGGGCCGCGCCGGACCGGGCGGTCGGGGCGGTCGGTTCGCGGTGGCCGCGCCCCGCCTTTGCTCTGCTGCTGCCCCTGCGGCCGCTGACCCTTTGCCGTGTTCGGCTTGCCGGTCTTGCGCGGCTTGGCTCGGTGCCGTGCCGGGTGTCCATCGGTCGAGGTTGTGGCCTTTGTTTCAGGCCGTTTGTTGCCCGCCTTGTGCTTGCGGTGTTTGCGCTTGTCGGCGGCCTTCAGCCCCGACCAGCGCCAGCGCTGGAGCGCGGGGTCGCCGACGCTGCGAAAGCCGAACGCCTGCAGCAGCGCGCGGCGCGTTTCCTCGTCAAGCCCGAGCGAGGTGGCGAGCGCCGGGTCGATGACGAAGCCGGGCGGCGGCGCGGCCGAAACCCCCTGACCTTCGTCGGCGCCGTCAGGATGGTCGGCATGATGTTCGGCTGCACCCGCGACGGGCTCGGTCGGCGGATGCGCGGCCTTCAGACGCGCGGCATGGGCCTGACGCGCCAGCTTTTCGGCCATGTCGATACGCAGCCAGCCTGAGGCGCAGCGGCGGAAGCCTGCAATGCGCAGCCCGCCGTGATGGCCGCTCTTTTGCAGCACCGCGCCCTGCGGCGGCAGCGCCGGGATCGGCGCGCTTCCTTGTTGCGCCGCAAGCAGCGCCGCGCGCCAGCGCACGGCTTCGGGCTTGAGCAGCAGGTGATGAAATAGGTCGAGCGACCCGACGGTCAGGCCGAGCTTGCGCAGATAGGGGCGTTCGTCGGCGCTCATCGCGCCCAGTTGCGCCTCGACCTGCGCGCGCGGCGCCATGCCGCCGCCATCGACGAGCGCGGCGAGCAGCGCGCGGACGTGCGGCGGGGTGAACAGGTCGCCCGCCGCTTCGCCCATCGCGGCCAGCGGCGCGGCATGGCGCGCGAGCTGTTCGGCGACGAAAATCTGCAACCGCTCGGCGATCGCTTGCACCTGCTGCGGTTCGAGCCGCCGAAGCGACGGGTCGATCTGGATTGCCGGCTGTACAAGCGTCGGGCCGCGCGCGAGTGTCGCGATCGTCTGGCCGTGCCAGGCGAGCCGCGGCGGCGCGCCGGCTTCGCTGACCAGTTCGATCGCCTTGTCTTCGCCGCTCGCAAGCAGCGCGGCGCGGCGCGCGAGTTCGGCGCGCAGATGCTTCTCGGCGGCGGCGAGTAACAGGCGGTGATCGCTGGCGCGCGCGCCGGGATCGACCTTGAACTGAAAGCCTTTGAGCGTCCCGATCGCTTCGCCGTCGACGGCGACGGTGCCGTCGGGGCCGACCGCGACTGGCAGCGCGGCGTGCCGCTGCCCCGCATCGCGGATCAGCAGCGCAAGGCGGCGATCGACAAAGCGCTGCGCGAGCGCCGCATGCAGCGCGTCGGACAATCGCGATTCGAGGTCCTGCGTGCGCTCGGTCCATCCGGCGCCGCCTTCGATCCAGTCACCGCGCTGGGCGATGAAGCATAATGTGCGGACCGCGGCGATGCGGCTGGCGAGCTGGTCGATATCGCCGTCGACCTGGTCGAGCCGGGCGAGACGGCGCGCGAACCAGTCGGGGTCGATCATCCCGTTGCCGCTTGTGCGCCATTGCCACAGCTTGAGGACGGTGCGGCTATGATGTTCGGGGCCGAGCTGTTCGAAATCGGGGAGGCCGCACACGTCCCACAGGCGCTGCACCGCGGCGGCTTCGTCGGCGCGGGCGCGCACCTCCATGTCGCCCGCCAGATGCTTGAGCACCGCAATATCGACGGCTTCGGGGGCCGGGCGCAGCGCCTTGTGCTCGGGCGGCCGCGCAAGGTCGGCGATCAGCGTGTCGAGCGTATCGAAGCGCGGCGCCGGATTGCGCCAGAACAGGCTGGTCAGCGGCGGGAAATGATGGCCTTCGATCGCGGCGATTTCCTCGGGCGTGAAGCCGCCCTGCGGCTGGCCGACGGTACCGAAACTGCCGTCCTGCTGGTGCCGCCCTGCGCGTCCGGCGATCTGCGCCATTTCCGATATGGTCAGGCGGCGGACCCGGCGGCCGTCGAATTTCTGCAAGCTCGCGAAAGCGACGTGCTGGACGTCGAGGTTCAGCCCCATGCCGATCGCGTCCGTGGCGACGAGATAGTCGACCTCGCCCGCCTCGAACATCGCGACCTGCGCGTTGCGCGTCTTGGGGCTGAGCGCGCCCATCACGACCGCGGCGCCGCCCGAGAAGCGGCGGAGCATTTCGGCGATCGCGTAAACTTCCTCGGCCGAGAAAGCGACGATCGCCGATCGTTTGGGCAAGCGCGACAGCTTCGCCGCGCCGGCATAGCTCAACGTCGAGAAGCGCGGCCGGCTGATGACGTCGATTTCGGGAACCAGATCGCGCACCAGCCCCTTGATGCTCGCCGAACCAAGGATCATCGTCTCTTCGCGGCCGCGCGCGCGCAGCACGCGGTCGGTAAAGACATGGCCGCGCTCGGGGTCGGCGCCGAGTTGCGCCTCGTCGATGCCGACGAAGGCGACGTCGCGATCGACCGGCAGCGCTTCCATCGTTCCCAGCACATAGCGGGCGTCGGCAGGCCAGATGCGTTCCTCGCCGGTGACGAGGGCGACCTGCGCGGACCCTTTGATCGCGACGACCCGGTCATAGACCTCGCGCGCCAGCAGGCGCAGCGGAAAACCGATCATTCCGCTGGCGTGCGCCGTCAGGCGCTCGACCGCCAAATGGGTTTTGCCGGTGTTGGTGGGGCCAAGGACAGCCTTGACCGGGTGGGAGGAGTGGGACGGCATTTTCTTGGATGCAACGCTGGCACGGGCGGCGCGGCGGCGCAACAGCGGATCGACGAAGGCGGCGCGATCCGGTCGATTTCCCGATCGCGGCACATCATAACCCGCACGCGCCACGACTGGCCGCAAGCCCGCCCGTTAGCGCGGCCGTTAAATTGACTTTAACGGCCTTTGTTTACAGACCTCGGGTCGAAAACATCATCGACGGCCGGGCTTTGGGGGCCCGTCGAGCGGGGGTTGCGATTTGTTTCAGCGTCACGAACCCATCGCGGGTATGTCGGGCAATGCCGCGACCCTGTCGATGTCGCAGGCGATTTCGCTGCGCCGTGCCGCCGACGAATCGCCCCGCGCGCTGTCGTGGATCGACGCGCTGCGCGACCGTTTCGCGCATATCGACCTTGTCCCCGACCTTGGCGACAATATCGGATCGGCCGAATGGTGGCGCGGTCTGGCGACGCTCACCTTGCTGTGCGGCACGGCCATATCGACTTTTCCGGGGCTGAAGCCGCTCGAAATCGGCGGCGCTCCGGCGCTCGACGCATCCGACTTCAACGAAGCGCGCGCGCAGATGATCGTGCCGATCGCCTATGGCGGCGACACCGGGCGTCATATGGCGGCGACCGACGCGGTGCGCCCGCTGGCCCAGACGCCCGAACGGCCGCAGATCGAACTCACCGCAACGCTGGGGCAGGGCGACAGCTTCGCCCGCGTGCTCGAACGCTCAGGCGTCGGCAGCCCCGATGCGCAGGCGATCGCCAGCCAGGTCGCGGGCGCCGTCCCGCTGTCCGATATCGCAGCGGGAACGCGCATTGACCTGATCCTCGGCCGCCGCGCCGCGCGCACGATGCCGCGCCCCGTCGATGCACTCGCGATGCGCGCGCGCTTCGACTTGCGGATCGAGATGGAGCGTATCGACGGCCGGCTGGTGATGCGCCGCATCCCGATCGCGGTCGACAATACGCCGCTGCGCATCCGCGGCCGGGTCGGCGACAGCCTCTATCGCTCGGCGCGCGCCGCCGGCGCACCGCCCGAGGCGATCCAATCCTATCTGCGCGTGATCAGCCGCCAGATTTCGGTCGGCAGCGATATTCGCGCATCGGACGAATTCGACATCATCCTCGACCATCGCCGCGCCGAAACGGGCGAGAGCGAGACGGGCAAGCTGCTTTACGCCGGGCTGGTGCGCGGCGGAAAACCGAAGCTGTCGATGATCGAATGGACGGTCGATGGCCGCACCCAATGGTATGAGGCGTCGGGCATCGGGCAGCAGCGCGGCGGCATGATCCGTCCGACGAACGGCCGCATCACCTCGACCTTCGGCATGCGCCGCCACCCGATCCTCGGCTACACGCGCATGCATAGCGGCGTCGATTTCGGCGGCGGCTACGGCGCGCCCATTTATGCGGTCAGCGACGGCGTGGTGACGATCGCGGGGCGGACCGGCGGTTTCGGCAACTATGTGAAACTGAACCATGGCGCGGGTCTGGGCACCGGTTACGGCCATATGAGCCGCATCGCGGTGCGCCCGGGCCAACATGTCAATCGCGGTCAGGTCATCGGCTATATCGGGTCGAGCGGCCTGTCGACCGGCCCGCATCTTCACTATGAAGTCTATCGCAATGGCGTTGCGGTGAACCCGCTGTCGGTCAGCTTCGTGACGCGCGCGCAACTCGAAGGCAAGGCGCTCGCCGATTTCCGCGCCCGCATCCGCCAGCTCACCTCGGTCTCGGTCGGCGCCGCGCTGGCGCCGGTCGCCGCCCGGCCTGCCGAAGGAAGGAAGCTCGGTTCGCTCGCCGGCTTTCCCCGACCTGCGCCTGCGCCGCACCCGCCGAACCGCCTGGAGCCGCGCGATGGTGCGCGAGACGCAACTGACCCCCGCCAATCTGATCTGGCCGCTATTCGTCTGTCAGGGCGACGGTGTCGAAGAACCGATCGCCAGCCTCCCCGGCGTGTCGCGATGGTCGGTCGACCTGCTCGTTGCGCGCGCGCGCGATGCGGTCGACGCGGGCATCCCCTGTCTCGCCCTCTTTCCCTATACGCAGCCCGACCGGCGCAGCGAGGACGGCGCCGAAGCGCTCAATTCCGACAATCTGATGTGCCGCGCGACCGCAGCGATCAAGGACGCGCTCGGCGATGCGATCGGCGTGCTGACCGACGTCGCTCTCGATCCTTATACCAGCCACGGGCAGGACGGGCTGATCGACGCGGCAGGCTATGTCCTCAACGACGAAACGGTCGAGGTGCTGGTCGGCCAGGCGCTCAACCAGGCGCGCGCGGGCGCCGACATCATCGCGCCCAGCGACATGATGGACGGACGCATCGGCGCGATCCGCGAAGCGCTTGAGGTCGAGGGCTTCGGTCATGTCCAGATCATGAGCTATGCCGCCAAATATGCGTCGGCCTTCTATGGCCCCTTCCGCGATGCGGTGGGATCGCGCGGGCTGCTGAAGGGCGACAAGATGACCTATCAGATGGACCCCGCCAACGTCGAAGAGGCGCTGCGCGAGGTCGAACAGGATCTTGCCGAGGGCGCCGACAGCGTGATGGTCAAGCCGGGTCTGCCCTATCTCGACGTCGTGCGCGCGGTGAAGGACGCGTTCGCGGTGCCGGTCTATGCCTATCAGGTGTCGGGCGAATATGCGATGATTGAGGCCGCCGCGGCGGCAGGTGCGGGCGACCGCGATGCGCTCGTCCTCGAAACCCTGCTCGCCTTCCGGCGCGCCGGCGCGTCGGGGATTCTGAGCTATCACGCACTGCACGCGGCGAGGCTGCTCACTGCATGATCGCTTCCGCTTCGCCGCGTCGGCCCCTGTTCGTTCTGACCATCTTGGTCGGCAGTTTCCTGCTCTTCCTCGTTCAGCCGATGGTCGCGCGCATGGTGTTGCCGCGGCTCGGCGGGGCGCCGGCGGTGTGGAACAGCGCGATGCTCGTCTATCAGGCGCTACTCCTTGGCGGCTATGCCTATGCGCATTGGCTCGGGCGTTTCGCGGTGCGGCGGCAGGCGATGATCCACCTCGGCCTGCTGCTCGTTGCGGCGCTGTGGCTGCCGGTCGGCCTCGCGCGGATCGCCCCGCCGGCGCCGGGGCAGGAGGCGTTGTGGGTGCCGCTTCTGCTCTTTGCCTCGATCGGTCCCGTCTTCTTCGCGGTTTCGGCGCAGGCGCCGTTGATGCAGCGCTGGTTCGCCGCCGATCCGCGCGCCGGCGATCCCTATTTCCTCTATGCGGCCTCGAATCTGGGCAGCTTCGCCGGGCTGATCAGCTATCCCGCGCTCGTCGAACCGCTGTTGCCGCTCGCGAAACAGAGCATCGGCTGGACGCTGGGCTATGTTCTGCTGTTCATGCTGGTTGCGGCCGCCGCCGCGGCGCGCTGGGGGCGCGGCCCGGAAAACGCCCAATCGCCGGACACGGCCGGCGACGAAGCCAGGCCGGACTGGCGGCGACAGCTCCATTGGCTGTTGATCGCCGCCGTTCCGTCGGGCCTGATGCTGTCGACGACCACGCATCTTACGACCGATATCGTCGCGATGCCTTTGCTCTGGGTGTTGCCGCTCGGGCTCTATCTGCTCAGCTTCGTGCTCGCCTTTTCCAGCTGGACGTCGCTGACCAACGTCATCGTGACCATCGCCCCGGCGCTGCTGCTGCTCGTCGGCGGGCAGGCGCTGCTCGGGACGGGCGGCGGAACGATGCTCGTCGCGCTGGCGAGCCTCGTCATGCTGTTCGTCGTCGCGACCGCGCTCCACGGCTATCTCTATTTCCTGCGGCCGGGACCGCGGTATCTGACCCTGTTCTATCTCATCATGTCGGCGGGGGGCGTCCTTGGCGGCGCCTTCGCGGCGCTGGTGGCGCCGCTCGTCTTCAACTGGGTCTATGAGCATCCGGTGCTGGTGCTTGCCGCGGCGATGCTTTTGCCGTTGCCTGCGCTGCTGCCGTGGGAAAAATGGCTGGGACTGCGCCGCCCGCTACCCGTCGTCGCCGCACTGGTCGCGATTGCGGCCTTCGCATCGTGGAAGCTTGTGGCGACCTGGGACGGGACGCTGCACGGCGCGCATGTCGTCTGGGCGGCGATCATCGTGGCGGTCGGTCTGCTCGTCATTCGCTGGCGCTGGGCCTATGTTGCCGTGCTCTTCCTCTTGATGCTCGGATTCGGGGGCGTCCAGACGCTCGAAAAGGGGCGCGACGGGATGCGGGTGCGCAGCTATTTCGGTATCTATACCGTCACCGACGATCGCTATCATCAGCAGCGGCGGCTTGCGCATGGCACGACGCTGCACGGGCTCCAGCGCACGACGCCCGGCCACGAACTCGATCCGACTACCTATTATGGCCATCAGTCGGGGGTCGGCCTGACGCTCGACAGGCTGCCCGAACTCGCCGGGCCGGATGCCGCCGTCGGCATTGTCGGCCTGGGGACGGGCACCTTGTCCTGCTATCGCAAAGCCGGGCAGCACTGGACGATCTTCGAAATCGACCCGGTCATGGCCGATATCGCGCGCGACCCCACCAAATTCACTTTCCTGTCGCGCTGCGCCGCCGACACGCCGATCGTGATCGGCGACGCGCGCTTGCAGATCGCGAAGCTGCCGCCGGCGCGCTTCGATGTGCTGGTCATCGACGCCTTTTCTTCGGACGCGATCCCGCTGCATCTGCTGACGCGTGAAGCGTTCGACGCCTATACGCGCGCGCTGCGCCCCGGCGGCATCCTGCTCGTCCATATCTCGAACCGCTTCTTCGATCTCGAACCCGTGCTCGCTGCCGAGGCGCGAGGGCGCGGGTGGAGCGCGGCGATCCGGCTCGACCCGGGTCCGGAGGACAGCGAGTTCGGTGATCTCACCGGATCGAACTGGGTGGCGCTGACGGCGACGCCTGCCCGCCTGGCCCAGTTGACGCATGGCCTCCGCCCCCGCCAGAATGCCGCCGCGAACGACGCCTGGGTCGCGCTGCGTGGTGAGTCGGGGTTCCAGCGCTGGACCGACGATTATGCGTCCACGCTACCGATACTTCTCTGGGGCAATCTGATCGGGAAACATGAATGACCTACACCGACGTCAGCATCATCAGCGTCAACGGCAAGTCGCCGCAAATCGATCCGAGCGCCTTCATTGCGCCGGGTTGCCGGATCATCGGCGACGTGACGATCGGACCCGACGTCAGCATCTGGTATAATTGCGTGCTGCGCGCCGACGTCAGCCGCATCGTCGTTGGCGCGCGGTCGAATATCCAGGACGGCAGCGTCGTGCACTGCGACGGACCCATGCCGGGCCGCCCCGAAGGTTATGCGACGATCATCGGCGAGGATGTACTGATCGGCCATATGGCGATGGTGCACGGCTGCACGCTCGCCGACCGCGCCTTTGTCGGACTGAAGGCGACGGTGATGAACGGCTGCCGCATCGGCAGCGACGCGATGCTCGCGGCGGGCGCGCTGTTGACCGAGAATAAGGAAATTCCGGACCGCGAACTATGGGCGGGGTCGCCGGCGCGCCGGGTGCGCGAGATCGGCGACGCGCAGGCGGCGGGAATGCAGATGGGCGTTGCCCACTATGTCCTCAACGGACGGATGCACAAGGCGGCGATCGACGGCTGATTACCGCCTCTGGCCTCAAAGCCGACGCCTATTTCGCTTCGCCGTCCGGAACCGCCAGCCCGTTCTTCAGCATCACCGGCACCTGCGTCAGCGTGAAGAGGAAGGACAGCGCGGTCACGCCCCAGACCTTGATTGTCAGCCAAGTATCGAAACTCATCCGCCCGGCTTCGATCAGCACGTACATCACATGGTTCGCGATGCCGAGCGCGGCGAAGAACAGGCCCCAGTTGCGCGACAGCAGCAGCCAGCCGCGTTCGGTCATCCCGTCGAGCGCCGACTGGAGCAGATATTTGAGCATCGGCTTCTTGAACCACCAGCCGCCGAGCAGCATCAGCGCAAAGACCGCATAGATGATCGTCGGCTTCATCACGATGAATTTGGGATCGTGGAGATAGACGGTCAGCGCGCCGAACCCGATGACGAGGATACCCGACATCCACAGCATCGGCGAAATCCGCCCGAGCTTCCATTTCGAGATGCCCATCGCAACGAGGATCGCGACCATGAAGGCGATCGTGCCCTTGATCGCGCCCGCAGTCGCGGCGAAGGCGCCCTGGCCGCCGGCGGTGAACTTGTAGGTGAGGAAAAACACCAGCAGCGGCCCGAAGTCGATCGCGAAGTTCAGCCAGCCATGCTTGGCGGGCGGCGCGGCGGGGACGGGTTCGGGGCCGCCGGGAAGCTGGTCGAGCGGTTCGCTCATCGGATATTTCCTGCAATGATGCCCGCGATCTCGTCGGGGTCGAAGGGGCGCAGATCGTCGATCGTTTCGCCGATGCCGATCGCGTGGATGGGAAGGCCGTGGCGTTCGGCCGCGGCGACGAGGACGCCGCCGCGCGCGGTGCCGTCGAGCTTGGTCATCACGAGCCCGGTCACGCCCGCCACGTCACGGAACACGTCGATCTGCGACAGCGCATTCTGTCCGGTGGTTGCGTCGAGAACGAGCACGACGTCGTGCGGTGCTGCGGGGTTGAGGCGGCCGAGCACGCGCTTGATCTTGGCAAGCTCGTCCATCAGCTCGCGCTTGTTCTGAAGCCGCCCGGCGGTGTCGACGATCAGCACGTCGATGCCTGTCGCGGTCGCCTGCTTGACTGCATCGAACACGATGCCCGCCGCGTCGCCGCCCTCGGGTCCGGTGACGATCGGCACGCCCAGCCGTTCGGCCCAGACCTTGAGCTGGCCGATTGCGGCGGCGCGGAAGGTATCGCCGGCGACCAGCATCACGCCATAATCCTGTTCCTGGAACAGATGCGCGAGCTTTGCGATGGTCGTGGTCTTGCCCGATCCGTTGACCCCGATCACCAAAATGACCTGGGGACGGGGGAAAGCATCGATTTCAAGCGGCTCGGCGACCGGACGCAGCACCGCCGCAATCTCCTCGGCCACGACCCGGCGCAATTCGTCGGTTCCGTTCGCGGCAATGTCGCGGCGTTCGGACAGGCGATCGCGGATACGCGCCGCCATGCCGGGGCCAAGGTCGGCGGTAATCAGAGCTTCCTCGATCCGGTCGAGGTCGTCTTCGTCGAGGCGCGACTTGCCCGTCAGTCCCGCGAGATTTTCGCCAAGCCGTTCCGACGTGCGCCGAAAGCCGCCGAGCAGCCGCTCGCTCCAGCTCGGTCCGCTCATCCCGATATCCTTTCCGCATTCATTCTGTCGCCGTCGCGTGCGCCCGCCCGGACCGGCACGATGGCGCCCGGTTCGGCGGGCGCGGTCAATGTCAGCGCGGCGAAGTTTTCGGCATGGCCGGTTCGGCCGTCGCGCTCGACCAGCATGGTCGTTGTCGACCCCCTCAGCCGGTCCAGCCAGGCATGACGCCGCCGCGCATTGGCCTCGCGCAGCCGCGCCGCCCGCTCGCGCGCCACACCGCGTCCGACCTGCGGCATCCGCGCCGCGGGCGTCCCGCTTCGCGCGCTGTAGGGAAAGATGTGGCCGAAGACGATGTCGCAATCGTCGATCAGCGCCAGGCTGTTCGCGAACATGGCGGCATCCTCGGTCGGAAAGCCCGCGATCAGGTCGGCGCCGATCGCGATTTCCGGGCGCGCGGCCTTCAGCCGTTCGACCAGCCGCACGGCGTCGGCGCGGCGGTGGCGGCGCTTCATCCGCGTCAGCACCATGTCGTCGCCCGCCTGCAGCGAGAGATGAACGTGCGGCATGATCCGCGCGTCCTGCGTCAGCAGCGCGAACAACCCATCGTCGATACGGTCCGGATCGAGCGACGACAGGCGGAGCCGTTCGAGGGGCAGGCGCAGCAAGACTTCGACCAGCGCAGCAAGGCTGGTGCCGCTGTCATCGCCATAGCTGGCAAGATCGACCCCGGTCAGCACGATCTCGCGCTGGCCGCGGTCTATCGCCGTCCGGGCCGCTGTCAGGACCGATTCGACCGTTGCCGAGCGGGCGGTTCCCCGTGCGAGCACCGTCGCGCAGAAAGTGCAGCTATGCGAACAGCCTGTCTGCACGCCCAAGAAGGCGCGGGCGTGGTCGGCGCCGGAGAGGGCGGGGGTGTAGGGAACGGAAGAACGGCCCTTCGACAGGCTCAGGGCGAACGGTGAAGGAGGAGCTCCGTCATCCATCTCCGCTCGTGCCGAGCTTGTCGAAGCACCGTTTTCGACTTGGTAGCTTGCCGTTAGCCCCTTCGCATCGTTGGCGACCACCCGCGCACCCATTGCGGCAAAGCGCTCGGCCTCCAGTTCGGCGGCGCAGCCGGTAACGACCACCGCGGTGTCGGGGCGCTCGCGTAGCGCGCGCCGCACGGCCTGGCGGGTCTGGCGCACCGCTTCGTCGGTCACCGCGCAGCTGTTGAACACGATCGTGTCGCGCGCTGTGGCGCGCGTCGCGGCGGCGCGGATCGCTTCGCCTTCGGCCAGGTTCAGCCGGCACCCGAAATTGACGACCTCGACCCGGTCGGCTTCGGCAACGCTCATCCGAATTGCGCCCAGTCGGTCTCGCCCTCGAACACGCGGGTCGCCGCGCCGCTCATCACGATCGGCTCGCCGGGGGACCAGCGGATCACCAGATCGCCGCCGGGCAGCGACACGGTGACGGGCGATTTGACGATGCCGGCGCGGATGGCGGCGACCGCGGTCGCGCACGCGCCCGTGCCGCACGCCTGCGTCAGCCCGACGCCGCGTTCCCAGACGCGAAGCTGAAGCTGATTTTCGCCGTCGAGGCTGGCGACATTGACGTTGACCCGCTCGGGAAACAGGGGGTCGGTCTCGATCCGCGGGCCCAGGTCGCCCAGTGCGACCGCATCGGCTTCGGGGACGAAGAAGATAATATGCGGATTGCCGACATTGACCGCCGCGCCATGTTCCAGTTCGTCCCAAGCGACGGGCATGTCGCGGGTGTCCATCGGCATGGCGAGCGGAATATGCTCCCAGTCGAAGACGGGTTCACCCAGCACGACTTCGGCGCCGCCGTCGGCGGGGGTCACGCGCAGCATTCCGCCCAGCGTTTCGATGACTGCGGGCTTGCCGATCAGCGTGGCGACGCAGCGCGTCGCATTGCCGCACGCCTCGACCTCGCTGCCATCGGCGTTGAAGATACGCATTTTGACGTCGGCCTTCGACGACGGTTCGAGCAGGATAAGCTGGTCGCAGCCGATGCCGTGGCGGCGATCGGCAATCGCATGCGCCCGCGCCGGCGTCATCTCGACGCTGTTCGCGCGCGCATCGATCACGACGAAGTCGTTGCCGAGGCCATGCATCTTGGTGAAGCGGTCCGCCATAGTCCGCGCATGTAAGGGCGCCGACGGGCGAAGTCTAGCGATGTGGCGGCGTCAGGCCGTCTTGCGCAGCACTTCCTCGTCGCCGGCGGGTGGCGGCGTTTGCGGCAGCGCGGGCGCGCGGAGCAGGCCGCGGTCGGCAAGCAGGCGCGCCGTGTCGTCGGCGGACGCGGCGCGACCGAAGAACCAGCCTTGGCCCTTCGCGCAGCCGAGCCGCGTCAGTTCGATGGCGGTTACTTCGTCTTCGACGCCTTCGGCAGTGATCGGCATGGCGAGGCTTTCGCCGAGGCGCACAATTGCCACCACAATCGCCTGCGCATCGGGGCTGCCGCGCATCGCGGCGACGAAGCTGCGGTCGATCTTGATGCGGTCGAAGGGCAGCGCACGCAGGTGCGACAAGGAACTATAGCCGGTGCCGAAATCGTCGAGGCTGAGCGATACGCCCTGATTCTTGAGGCTGGTGACGATCGAGCGGACGAGCGGCAGATTTTCGAACAGCGAGCTTTCGGTAATCTCGACCTCGAGCTGGCTGGCGGGGTAGCCCGTTTCGACCAGCAGCTTGGTGAGCTTCTGGCTGAACCAGGGGTCCTTGAGCTGTTGCGGAGAAATATTGACCGCGAGAATGATCGACGGATCCCAGCCTTTGGCGATTTCCATCGCGCGGCGGATGACCAGCAGGGACAATTCGCCGATCAGCCCGCTTTCCTCGGCGATCGGGATGAAGCGTTCGGGCGGGATCATACCATATTCGGGCGAATCCCAGCGCATCAGCATTTCGAAGCCGACAAGGCGGCCGGTCGCGATGTCGACCTGCGGTTCGAAAAAGGGAATGAACTCGCCGCGCGGCATGCCTTCGCGGATGCCGTTTTCGATCTGGTTGCGGACCTGGACCGCCATTTCCATGCCCTGCTCGAACCAGCAATAGCGGTTCCGACCCTCGTCCTTGCAGTGATACATCGCGATGTCGGCCTGGCGGATCATGGTTTCCATCGTCATGCTCGCATCATTGGCGAGCGCGATGCCGAGCGAGGCGCCGATGCGGATATGCTGCGCATCGTGGGCGACCGAATCCTCGAGCGACGAAACCAGTGCCGCGGCGAGCGCGTCGATGTTGGCGCGCGCGGCGGGCTCGAACGGGATCATCGCGACGAATTCGTCGCCACCGAGCCGCGCCTTGGTCGCATTGGGCGGCAGGATGGCGGTGATCCGCTCGGCCGCGACCTGCAACACGCGGTCGCCCGCGGCGTGGCCGTGGATGTCGTTGACCGTCTTGAAATGGTCGAGGTCGAGCAGGAACAGGGCAACGTTGCGCTTTTCGGCCACGGCGCTGGCGATGAGCTGCTGCCCCGCAACGATCAGCGCGCGGCGGTTCAGAAAGCCCGTCAGCGGATCGGTGTCGGCCAGATAGCGCGCGCGCTGTTCGGCCTCGGTGCGCTCGCGAATCTCGCGGTTGAGGTCTTCGTAACGGCGCCAGCCGAACAGGATCAGCGCAACATTCAGGATCAGCGCCGCCGACAAGACCTTGTCCGGCCCGCCGCCGATGCCGATCAGCGTCTGCACCACCGCCTGCATCACATTGCCGCCGGTGCCGACGAACATCACGATCGCGGCGACGACGATTCCCCCTGCGATCATGTCGCGCCGGGCGTCCTCGCTACGGTTTCGCGGCTTCATCGTCGAATTCATGCTATAGTCCCCACCATCCGCCTGCATATGCCGACAAAGCGGTGAAATTTGCGTTAAGTGGCGCGCCGCTGCGAAGTCCGGGCCAGCGGGCGGTCCGACTTGCCTTTGTGGGCGATCTCGCTTAATGAGCCGCCGTTCGCCCATTGGATTCGGGTGGGCATATCGACATCCGCGACGGAATTTCTGTCCACGGATAGCCGCTGGTTGGCGAGGTTTCGCTCACCGGCGTCTTTTGCGTTGCGGATCGAGAGAAGGATTTGGAAGCGCATGTTCGACAGTCTGAGCAATCGGCTTGGCGATGTTTTCGGGAAGCTCCGCGGCCGCGGCGCGCTGACCGAGGCTGACGTGCGCGCGGCGATGCGCGAGGTGCGCATCGCACTGCTCGAAGCCGACGTCGCGCTGCCCGTGGTACGCAGCTTCGTCGACCAGGTCACCGAACTTGCGATCGGCCAGAATGTCCTGCGCTCGGTCACGCCGGGGCAGCAGGTGGTCAAGATCGTCAGCGACGCGCTGACCGAAATGCTCGGCTCCGAAGCTGCCGAACTCGACCTTGCCGTCACGCCGCCTGCCGTTGTCATGATGGTCGGCCTGCAGGGATCGGGCAAGACGACGACGACCGCGAAGATCGCGAAGCGGCTGAAGGACAAGGAGCGCAAGAAGGTGCTGATGGCGTCGCTCGACGTCAATCGTCCCGCCGCGCAGGAACAGCTCGCCGTCCTCGGTAGCCAGATCGACGTCGCGACCTTGCCGATCATCGCCGGGCAGCAGCCGGTCGAGATTGCGCAGCGCGCCATGCAAGCGGCGAAGCTTCAAGGCTTCGACGTGCTGATGCTCGATACCGCGGGCCGCCTCCACGTCGATCAGCAATTGATGGACGAGATGCAGGCGGTGTCGCGCACGGCGAATCCGGCCGAAACGCTGCTCGTCGTCGACAGCCTCACGGGTCAGGACGCGGTGCAGGTCGCGCAGCGCTTTACCGAACAGGTGCCGCTGACCGGCGTCGTGCTCACCCGCATGGATGGCGATGCGCGCGGCGGCGCCGCGCTGTCGATGCGCGCCGTCACCGGCAAGCCGATCAAATTCGCGGGCACCGGCGAAAAGCTTGACGGTCTTGAAGTCTTCCAGCCGTCGCGCATCGCGGGCCGCATCCTCGGCATGGGCGACGTCGTCAGCCTCGTCGAACGCGCCGCCGAGACGATCCAGGCCGAAGAGGCCGAGGCGATGGCGAAGAAGATGGCGAAGGGTCAGTTCGACCTCGACGATCTTCGCACGCAATTGAACCAGATGCGCCGCATGGGCGGACTGGGTGCGCTGGCGGGCATGATCCCCGGCCTGAAAAAGGCGCAGGCGGCGATGGCGCAGAGCGGCACCGACGACAAGGTGCTGGTCCATTTCGACGCGATCATGGGCTCGATGACGCCCAAAGAGCGCGCGAAGCCCGAAATCATCAATGCGAAGCGCAAGATCCGCATTGCCAACGGGTCGGGTACCACGGTGCAACAGGTGAACAAGGTGCTGAAAATGCATCAGGAAATGTCCACCGCGATGAAGAAGATTCGCAAGATGGGCGGCCTCAAGGGCCTTGGCGCCCTCCTCGGCCGCGGCGGCGGTATCCCCGGAATGGGCGGCGGCGGCGGTGCCGGAGGACTGCCCGGCCTTGGCGGTGCCGGACTTCCGCCCGATCTCGCCAATCTGCTGAACAAGAAGAAATAACCCGGAAAATCAAAGTCAAAGTTAGAAAGTCAGAAGGAAAATATCATGGCTACCACCATTCGCCTTTCGCGCGGCGGTTCGAAAAAGCGCCCCTATTACAAGATCGTCGTTGCCGATTCGCGCAGCCCGCGCGACGGCCGTTTCATCGAACGCATCGGCAGCTACAACCCGCTGCTCGGCAAGGATAATCCGGACCGCGTCAAGCTCGACGCCGAACGCGCGAAGCATTGGGTTTCGGTTGGCGCGCAGCCGACCGACCGCGTCGCCCGCTTCCTCGACGCCGCAGGCGTGAAGGAACGTTCGGCCCGCAACAACCCGAACAAGGCTGTCCCGGGCGAAAAGGCCAAGGAACGCGCCGAAGAAAAGGCCGCGAAGCTGGCCGAGGCCGAAGAAGCTGCGGCGGCCGCCGCTGCGGCTCCGGCTCCGGCCGAAGAAGCTGCTCCCGAAGCCGCTGAATCGGATGCGACCGGCTCGGTGAAGAGCGAAGAAACCGCTGAAGCGGTTGCCGACGCCGTTGCCGAAGAAGTTCCGGCCGACGCGAGCGCCGACGACGCGGCTGCGATCGCCGAAGAAGTTGCCGAAGGCGGCCCCGTCGCCGAAGCCGGCGAAGAAAAGGCCGAAGGCTAAACCCTTGGCCGCCGCCGATCGTCCCGTCACCCTGGCCGCCATTGCCGGCGCGCACGGGGTCCGGGGCGAGGTGCGGCTCAAATTGTTCGGTGAAGGCGCGGAGGCTCTCCGCGCCTTTTCCGTTTTCGACGCCGGCGCCCGCAAGCTGACGCTGAAATCGGTACGCCCCGCCAATCAGGGGGCGGTGGCAAGCTTTGCCGAAATCGCTGATCGCAGCGCCGCCGAAGCGCTGCGCGGTGCGGTGCTGACCGTCCCGCGCTCGGCGCTGCCGTCGCTCGCGCCGGGGGAATATTATCATCACGACCTGATCGGCCTGCCCTGCGTTTCGACCGACGGCGAGGCCGTCGGTCATGTCGTGGCGGTCGAGAATTTCGGCGCCGGCGACATATTGGAAATCGAACGTCCGGCCGAAGCGGGGCACAAGCCGAAGCGCTTCATGGTGCCGATGACCGCGCAGGCGGTTCCTGCCTGGAGCGCCGAGGGCGTGACCGTGGCGGCGGCCTTCGTCGAATAGGCGTCGGCGCAAAGGCTTGGCGTTCGCTGCCGGGGCGTCTAGCCTGACCGCCCGCCAACCAGAGAGAGGTCCGCAGAGAGGTCCATGTTCGCTCCCCTGATCCTGTCGCTCGTCCTTGCGGTGCAGTCCGTTCCGGCACAGACCACGCAATTGCCCCCGCCGCCGCCGCCCGTTCCGGCGGCCGTGACGCCCCCGGTCGAGGTCGCGGCGCCCGATACGCGGCCTTATATCGCGCTCAAGACCGACGCGGGCACGATCGTCGTTCGACTGGAGGACAAGCGGGCGCCCATCACCAGCGCCAATTTCCTCCGCTATGTCGACAGCAAGCGGATGGACGGGTTCAAATTCTATCGCACGACGCGCAGCTGGGGTGAAGGAAACAAGCTGATTCAGGCGGGCAACCGCGGCGACCCGCGAACCAACTTCCCGCCGATCGCGCATGAGCCGACGACGAAAACCGGTCTTACCAATTGCGACGGCGCGCTGGTGATGGCGCATTTGCGCCCCGGCGATGCGACGACCGATTTCTTTTTGCTGCTGTCCGACATCAAAGGCTTCGACGCCGACGCGCCGGGCGGCGACGGATCGGGGTTTGCCGTATTCGGCGAGATTGCTTCGGGACGCGACGTCGCCGAAAAAGTCTTCGCGATGCCGGTTTCCGAGACCGCGGGCGAGGGGGTGATGCGCGGCCAGATCCTCGATCCCGCCGTGACCATCCTGTCGGCGCGCCGCGTTCCGGCGCCTGCCGATGCGCCGAAGGGCTGCGTGGTGAAGGCACCTCCGGTTTCGGCGCCGTGACGCCCCAAAGTGCCTCCGGACGATTTGGTTCGCGAAGCCGACGAAAGACATGATCATTTATTTTGCGTTCATCTGCGCTGTGGCTATACCGCGCCCATGACTCAGCGCCCTTCCTCTCGCGCCGCCGTGCGCCTGATCGCCGCCGCCCTCGTGATTTCGCCGCTGCTCGCGGCCTGCGCCGGCGGGGGTGGGGTCAAGAAGGACACGCGCTACGTCGCGCGCGACGTGAATACGCTCTATCGCGCCGCGCAGGACCGCCTCGACCGCGGCCAGTACAAGCTTGCCGCGGCGCTGTTCGACGAGGTCGAGCGCCAGCACCCCTATTCGCCTTGGGCGCGCCGGGCGCAGCTGATGAGCGCCTTTTCCTATTATATGGACCGCGAATATACTCCGTCGATCGAATCGGCGCAGCGTTTCCTGTCGATCCACCCCGGCAACAAGGATGCGCCTTACGCCTATTATCTGATCGCGCTCAGCTATTATGAGCAGATCAGCGACGTGACCCGCGACCAGAAGATCACGCAGCAGGCGCAGGCCGCGCTGGGCGAGATTGTGCGTCGCTATCCCGATAGCCGCTACGCCGCCGATGCGCGGTTGAAGCTTGACCTTGTCCGCGACCATCTGGCCGGCAAGGAGATGGAAATCGGCCGCTTTTACGAGCGGAGCTCGAACTGGCTCGCCGCCTCGATCCGCTTCCGCGAAGTCGTCGACAAATATCAGACGACCAGCCACGCGCCCGAGGCGTTGTTCCGACTGACCGAATGCTATCTCGCGCTCGGCGTTCCCGAAGAGGCGAAGAAGTCGGCGGCCGTCCTCGGCGCCAATTATCCCGGCAGCAAATGGTACGAGCGCGCGTACAAGCTGATGGAAAAGCACGCGCCCAGCGCCTGATGCATCGCGCGATAGATTCGCGCTTTGTTCTATTGTAAGGCGGGGCCGGATGCTGACCGCGCTGTCCATATCGAATATCGTTCTGATCGAACGGCTCGACCTCGATTTCGAGGGCGGGCTGGGCGTGCTCACGGGCGAAACCGGCGCCGGCAAGTCGATCCTGCTTGACGCGCTGGGGCTTGCGCTGGGCGCGCGCGCCGACACGGCGCTGGTGCGGCAGGGCAGCGACCGGGCGCAGGTCACCGCCAGCTTTGCGCCGCCGGCAGCAGGCACGCCGCTCGCCGCGCTGCTCGCCGACAATGATGTCGTACTGGAAGATGGCGAACCGCTGCTCATCCGCCGCACCGTCAAGGCCGACGGCGGCAGCCGCGCCTTTCTGAACGATCAGCCCTGTTCGGCGGCGCTGCTGCGCGAAGTCGGCAGCTATCTCGTTGAAATTCACGGGCAGCACGACGATCGCGGCCTGCTGGCGCCCGCGGGGCATCGCGCACTGCTCGATGCCTATGCGCGCGCCGATGCAGGCGCGGTGGCGGCGGCGCATGCCAGCTGGCGCAGCGCCGAGGAGCGGCTGGCGGCAGCGCGGGCCGCGATTGCCGAGGCCGAACGCGACCGCGAATGGCTGGAGCATTGCGTCGCCGAGTTGCGAACGCTGGCGCCGCAGCCGGGCGAAGAGGCCGAACTCGCCGAGGCGCGCGCCGCGATGCAGAAGGGCGAGCGGATTGCGGGCGACCTTTCCACGATCATGGAGGCATTCGACGGCAGCGCCGGCGGTCCCGCCCTGCTGCGCGGTGCCGCGCGGCGGCTCGATAGGCTGGCGGGCGACCATCCGCTGCTTGCCGAAGCGCTCGCCAGTCTCGATCGCGCGATCATCGATGCCGACGATGCCGAAGCCAAGCTGCATGAGGCGGCACGCGCCCTGGAATATGATCCCGACCGGCTCGAAGCGACTGAGACGCGGCTGTTCGAACTGCGCGCAATGGCGCGCAAGCATGGCGTCCAGCCCGACGAGCTGGCCGCGCTGACGGACGATCTCGCCGCGCGGCTCGACGCGATCGAAGGCGGCAGCGCGGGGCTTGCCCGGCTCGAAGCGGCGGTCGCCGAAAGTGCCGCCGCCTACACCCATGCCGCGACCGCACTGTCGGATCAGCGCACCAAGGCCGCAGCGCGGCTCGATGCGGCGGTGGCTGGCGAACTGGCGCCGCTCAAGCTCGATGCGGCGCGCTTCCGGACGCTCGTCGAGCGCCTGCCTTCCGAGCGCTGGGGTGCGGACGGTATCGACCGCGTCGAATTTCTGATCGCGACCAATCCCGGCGCACCCTTTGCTCCGCTTGCCAAAATTGCCTCGGGCGGCGAATTGTCGCGCTTCATCCTCGCGCTGAAGGTTGCGCTTGCCGAAGAGGGCGGCGCCGACACGATCATCTTTGACGAGATCGACCGCGGCGTCGGGGGCGCGGTGGCGAGCGCGATCGGCGAGCGGCTGGCACGGCTTGCCGGCGGAAGCGGAAAAGGCGCGGGCAAGCAATTGCTCGCGGTGACGCACAGCCCGCAGGTCGCCGCCAAGGGCGCGACGCATTTCATGATCGCCAAGTCGAGCGAAGGAACGGTGACGCGCACCGGTGTCCGCGCGCTCGACGAAGCAGGCCGCCGCGAGGAGATCGCCCGGATGCTGTCGGGGGCCGAAGTGACCGCGGAAGCACGGGCGCAGGCAGACCGGCTGCTCGAGGTCACGGCGTGACCGCGCATCCGCTCGACCGACCAATCCGAAGCATCCTGACCGGCCGACAGGCGCATCTGGCACAGGGCGATGCGCGGGCGGTGCGGATCGATCGGGATTACGGCCCGTTCGGTGCCGCTTCCGACACCGGCGCGGCCGCGCAAGCCGCACTCGGGGCGCTTGTTCCTGAGGGTGGCGAGTTGTGGCTGGTCGAAGGCGAGGCTTGGCCGCTGCCGCCGGGAACCCGCGAGGTAAAGCGCGCCATTCTGACGCAGATGGTTGCGGAAGGGCCGCCGCCTGAACCGCGCGCGGACGATCCCTTCATCGTGCCGCTGGGCGAGGCCGATGCGGCTGAAATGACCGCGCTTGCCGAGCATGCGAAGCCGGGGCCGTGGGGGCCGAAGACGCATCTCTATGGTCCCTTTTTCGGGGTGCGTGAGCAGGGGCGCCTGCTTGCGATGGCGGGGCAACGGATGCTTGTTCCCGGCATGGCGGAGGTCAGCGGCGTCGCGACCTGGGCCGATTGCCGCGGCCGCGGACTGGCGCGCGCGTTGATCGGCCATGTCATGCGCGCGATGGCGCAGCGCGGCGAGACGCCCTTTCTGCACAGCTATGCCGACAATGAAGGCGCGATCGCGCTGTATGAATCGCTCGGCTTTCGGGAACGGCGACAGGTGCACGTGCTGGTGATTGCACGGTGATGGACAGACGCACCCATCTTGCCGCGCTCGCGACTTTCGCAGCAGCAGTTCTCGCACCGCGCGACCTGCTGGCCTTGGAGACGATCATGGACGAAGAACAGCCCCATTATGGCCTGATCGGCCAGATGATCGCGCAGCCCGGCCAGCGCGCTGCGCTTGCTGCGATCCTGACCGAGGATACAGACGCGATGCCCGGCAATTTCGCCTATCTGGTCGGCGAAGACAGCGCCAATCCGGATGCGCTGTGGATCGTCGAGCTTTGGGCTGACAAGGATGCCCATGCCGCGTCGCTGCAATTGCCGTCGGTGCAGGCGGCGATTGCGAAGGGGCGACCGCTGATTGCGGGCTTCGGCGCGCGTGCCGAGTTCAGGCCGATTGCATCTCCTCTGCGCTGAGCGATGGCGAGCGGGGCGATGCAAAGCGGCTTGCCGATTTCGCTCGCGGTGATATCCAATTTCCATTGGGGAGGGGGCTATCATGCTGAAATCGATTTTATCCGCGCGCACCAAGGGCTTGATGGCGCTCGCGGCCCTGCTGCTGTTTGCCGTGCCGACGGCGGCACAGGCGGCAAAATGGTATGTCGACAACACACTGGGCGAAGTGAAGCCCGAGGAAAAGAAGGCGCCCGCGACGCCGCGGCCGGTCCAACTGATCTTCGAGTTTCAGCGCGATGGCGCGCCCAACCCGCGCGCGACCAAGGAAGTCAAACCCTGGATCATCGAAGCGCTGCAAAAGAGCGGCGCGTTCAGCGAGGTGCTCGAGACTCCCGTCGCCGGCGGCGCCGTGCTCAGCGTCACTTTCAACAATATCGTCAAGAAGGAAGATGTCGACAAGGCGAAGAAAGACGGCTTTCGCGCCGGGCTCGGCTTCGGGCTGTTCGGTGGCGTCGTCGCGACCGACCGCTATGACGTGACCTTCGAATATCTGCCGGGCGAGGGCGCCGCGTCGATCAAGACGCTGGTTCAGCACGCATTGCACATGAAATATGGCAAGAAGGACGTCGAAATTCCGGGGACGCAGGTCAAGAATGTGACGGAGGCGGTGAAGACGGTGGTGCGTCAGGCGACGGATCGCGGCGTCAACAATCTCGTCTCCGATCCCGCTTTCCCGCAATAGATGGCCTGGCGGCGGCTCGCCTTTTTCGCCGCGACGACAGCCCTTCTTGCGCTGGCGGGCTGCGTCCATGCGCAGATCGACGACACGGCACCGTCGATCGAGACGCTGAAGTCGCTGCGTGCGGCAAAGGTTCCGCCGATCGCGCTAGGTCCTTTCGTCGATGCGGGCGGGCAGGCCCCCATTGCGCGCGCCGTTATCATTCGCGGCTCGACGCTCAGCCCGCCGAAGGGGGCCAGCTTCGCCGAATTTCTGGGCATGAGCTTCGAAAAGGAACTGCGAGCGGCGGGGCGCTTCGATGCAAGCGCGCCGGTCGCGATCGCGGGGCGGCTGATCGAAAGCCGGGCCGGCGAGACTCATGCGTCGCTGGGTGTGCGCATCACGGTGCTACGCGGCGAAGGGCCGGGCTTTTCGAAGGACTATCGAGTCGAGACGCGCTGGAAGGGTGATTTTATCGGCGCCATCGCTATCCCCGAGGCGTTCCGGCAGTATAATGCGCTCTATCCCTTGCTCGTGCGGCAGGTCTTCGCCGACCCCGCCCTGTTGGAAGCTTTGAAATCGCCGTGACCACTGAAGCCGACGCCGCCAACGAACTGATGCGTCTCGCCAGGACGATCGCCCATCACAACAATCGTTATCATGCCGAGGATGCGCCGGAGATTTCAGACGCCGAATACGACGCGCTCGTCCGTCGCAATAACGAGCTTGAAGCCGCCTTTCCGCACCTGATCCGTGCCGACAGCCCGAACCGACTGGTCGGTGCGGCGGTCGAGGCATCGCCGCTCGCCAAGGTCGCCCATGCGGTGCGGATGATGAGCCTCGACAATGCTTTCGCGGCCGAGGATGTCGAGGAATTCGCCGCGCGCGTGCGGCGTTTCCTGAACCTTCCGGGCGATGCCGTGGTGGCGATGACCGCCGAGGACAAGATCGACGGCCTGTCCTGCTCGCTGCGCTACGAAAAGGGCAGGCTGGTGCAGGCCGCGACGCGCGGCGACGGGACGGTGGGCGAGGATGTCACCGCCAATGTGCGGCATATCGCGGATATTCCGCAGGAATTGCCGGGGGACGCCCCCGACGTTTTCGAGATTCGCGGCGAAGTCTATATGTCGAAATCGGATTTTTCGGCGCTCAACGAACGGTTGATGGAGGAGGGGCGGGCGCTCGCCGAACAGCGCGAACAGATATTCGATCCCGCCACCGTCCGCCAGTTCGCCAACCCCCGCAACGCCGCGGCGGGATCGCTGCGCCAGAAGGACGCGAGCGTCACTGCGGCGCGCCCGCTGCGTTTCCTTGCGCATGGCTGGGGCGAGGTAAGCGCGCTTCCCGCCGATACCCAGTTCGGCGTCATGCATGCGCTCGCGGGCTGGGGCGTTCCGGTGTCGCCGCTGCTCGCGCGCTGCGACAGCGTCGCCGATCTGCTCGCCCATTATGCCGAGATCGAGCGGCGGCGCGCCGACATGCCCTATGATATCGACGGCGTCGTCTACAAGGTCGACCGGCTCGACTGGCAGGCACGGCTCGGCTTCGTCGCCAAGGCGCCGCGCTGGGCCATCGCGCATAAATTCCCCGCCGAACGCGCGCAGACGACCCTTGAAGCCATCGACATCCAGGTCGGCCGCACTGGCAAGCTGACCCCGGTCGGGCGCCTGACCCCCGTCACCGTCGGCGGTGTCGTCGTCTCGAACGTGACATTGCACAATCGCGACGAGATCGCACGGCTCGGTGTCCGGCCGGGGGACCGCATCGTCGTCCAGCGCGCGGGCGACGTGATTCCGCAAGTGGTCGACAATCTCACCCGCGACACGCCGCGCGACCCCTATATCTTCCCCGACCATTGCCCCGTCTGCGGCAGCGAAGCGGTTGCCGAGGAGGGCGAGGTCGATGTCCGCTGCACCGGCGGGCTGATCTGCGCGGCGCAGAAGTTCGAGCGGCTGCGCCACTTCGTCAGCCGCGGTGCGCTCGACATCGAGGGGCTGGGCGAGAAGAGTATTCAGGAATTCATGGATATCGGCTGGCTCGACAAGGGGCCGGCCGACATCTTCCGCCTGAAAGAGCACCGGGACGAACTGCTCGGACGTGAAGGGTGGAAGGAAACATCGGTCGACAAGCTGATTGCCGCAATCGAGGCAAAGCGGCAGCCCGACGCCGCGCGGCTGCTGTTCGGGCTCGGCATCCGGCATATCGGCGCGGTGACCGCGCGCGATCTGCTCAAGGGGATCGGCGACATCCGGCGATTGCCCGAAAAGGCCGAGCAATTGCGGGCTTGGACCGAGGCGAACCCGCAAGATCCAGACGAATCCGACGGCAAATATGCAAGCCGCAAACTCGACGCAATCAAGGCCATCCTCGAGGTGCGCGCCGACGGCATCGGCCCCGCGGTCGCCGAGGCGCTGAGCGATTTCTTCCATGAACCGCATAACCGCGCGCTCTGGGACGATCTGTTCAGCGAAGTGTCGCCGCCGCTTTACGTCGTCGAAACCCGCGAGAGCGAGGTGTCGGGCAAGACCGTCGTATTTACCGGCAAACTCGAGACGATGAGCCGCGACGAAGCGAAGGCGCAGGCCGAGGCGCTCGGCGCCAAGGCGGCGGGGTCGGTAAGTGCCAAGACCGACCTCGTCGTCGCCGGGCCGGGCGCGGGGTCGAAGCTCAAGCAGGCGGCCGCACTCGGCATCAGGGTGATCGACGAGGCGCAGTGGGCGGAAATTGTGGCGACGGCGGGATAGCACCGCGGGACATATGGTTGGTCATGCGGAGGGGGCGAGGGGGCAAAATGGCTAAGAGCGACTATCTGAAAAGCCTCATGCGCGATCTGGAATCGCATACCGAGGTGCGGCGGTTCGGGAGCGGGTGGCTTTCGGGCTTCTTCGGATTGCTGTTTGCGATCAGCGGCTTTTTCATGGTTGTCGCGCTGCGCTTTCCCGACTGGTTCGCGACTCCCGAGCTGGAGATCGTCAAGGGCTGGACCGGATTTCGCGGGATCGTCCACCTGACCTTGCTCGCCAGCTATGGCCTGTCGTTGCTCAGCCTGTTGCTGCGGCCGCGCAAGGTGCTGGGGCTGACCGCGCTGATGATCGGGCTGGCGGCGGCGTTGATGGGCGGCGCCAATGTCCAGCCCGCCGAGACGCGCGACTGGGGGATTTTTTTCGGGCTCGACTTTTTCGTCGTCAACCTGCTCGTCACCGGCTTCATGTTCGCGCCGCTCGAACGCGCCTTTCCGCATCGCCGCGCGCAGCGATTGTTCCGCACCGAATGGCGCGAGGATCTCTTCTATTATCTCGTCAGCACGATGTTCGTGCAGATATTGGGCTTTCTTGCGCTCGCCCCGCAGGCGTTCGTCAACGACCATACGAGCAGTTGGGCGGCATTCCGCGCCGGCGTCGCGGCGCTGCCGTGGATCGCGCAGTTCGCCATCGTCCTCCTCGTTTCCGACCTTGCGCAATATTGGTATCACCGGCTGTTCCACAAAATCCCCTTTCTGTGGGGATTCCACGCGATCCATCACAGCGCGAAATCGATGGACTGGCTCGCGGGATCGCGGATGCATTTCGTCGAGATCATCCTTCTGCGTTCGATCACCTCGCTGCCGTTGTTCACGCTCGGTTTCAGCCCGTCGGTGATGCAAGCCTATATCGGCTTCGTCTATGTCTGGTCGTCGCTGCTCCACGCCAATGTCGGAGGCGATTTCAACCGGTTGGGGCACTGGATCGCGACGCCGCGCTTTCACCATTGACACCACGGGCTGGAACGCGAGGCGTTCGACGTCAATTTCGCGATCCACTTTCCTTTCCTCGACAAGCTGTTCGGCACCTTTCATCTGCCCAAGGATCGCTGGCCCGAAAATTACGGCATCCCCGAAGATGTGCCGCGCAGCTACGGCGGCCAGTTCCTCTATCCGTGGACGCGGACGGGGAAGAAGATCGACGAGGCGCCCGCCGAATAGGGCATCATGTCCGCTTGCCAGCGCGCGCGGACGGGCATAAGGCGCGGCGCGTGGGGGTTCTTGCCGTCTTGCGCCGTCCCGGCATCCTGTTGCTGCTGCCTGTGCTGCTGGCACTGGCGGCGCGCGTCTTCGTCGCGCCCGGCTGGATGATCGAAAGCGACGCAAAGGGCGCGATCACCGTGCGCGTCTGTTCGGATCCCGCCAATCCCGGCGCGACGCTGACCATCCCCATTGAAAAGGCGGGCGACCACGACAGCGGCAAGGGGCAGCAACATTGTCCTTGGGGCGCGCTCGCGGTGGCCCCGATCGTTCCCGATACGCCCGTGCTCCCCGCCGCGCTCGCCGCGGCCGATCCCGCGCCGGTCGCGATTCCCGCGCTTGGCTATGCGCCCGGGATCGCGTCGCCGCTGCCGCCAAGCACCGGACCACCCGCCTTCGCCTGACCCGGTTTGATGACCGTCCGCGCACCTCGCGCGGCGCGGTTCTGCCTGTGTTCAAGCGAAGGATATTCCATGAAGAGTCACGTGACCCGTGCGGCGCCATTGCTGGCGCTCGCCATTTCCCTGTCGTCCACCGCCCATGCCGCGGACGCCGAAGACCAGTCGACGATCATCGTCACCGCGCCGCAGCTTACCGATGCGGCCGAAGCGCGCGCCGCCAAAACGCCCGGCGGCACCGATGTCGTTTCCTATGAAGATTATGCCGACAAATCGATCGTCAGCCTGCGCGACACGATGGCCTTTTCGCCCGGCGTCTATCTCCAGCCGCGCTATGGGCAGGAAGTGCGCCTGTCGATTCGCGGTTCGGGCCTGTCGCGCGGTTTCCACATGCGCGGCATCACGCTGCTCCAGGACGGCGTGCCGATCAACCTCGCCGACGACAATGGCGACTTCCAGGAACTCGAACCGATCTTCTTCGACCATCTCGAAGTCTATCGTGGCGCCAATGCGCTGCGCTTCGGGTCCGGCACGCTGGGCGGCGCGATCAACGGTGTAACGCCGACCGGCCGCACGGCCGAGGGCGTCTATCTGCGCGCCGACGCGGGCAGCTTTTCTATGCTGCGCGGACTCGTCTCGGCCGGGGTGGCGAGCGATGCGGTCGATGCGTGGGGCGCGGTCAGCGCCGACACGTCCGACGGGGATCGGGATCATGCGGGGCGGCGGAGCTTTCGCTTTCATTCCAATGTTGGCTTGCGGCTCAGCGATGCCGTCTCGACGCGCTTTTACGCCAGCTTCAACAATATCAACCAGCAGCTTCCGGGCGCCCTGACCTATGACCAGGCGCTGACGACGCCGAAGATGGCGAACGCGGGCAGCGCGGCGGGGGATCAGCAGCGCGACATCGATTCGCTGCGCCTGCAGAACCGCACGACCTTCGATTTCGGGTCGGCGACGCTGGAGGTCGGCGGCTTCGTCAACGCCAAATCGCTGTTTCACCCGATCTTTCAGGTGATCGACCAGAAATCGACCGATGTCGGCAGCTTCGCGCGCCTCGACTATGCGGCGGGGCCGGTCGAACTGACGCTGGGTGGCGAGCTTCGCCACGGCAGCACCAAGGCGAAACAGTTCGTCAACATCAGCGGGTCACGCGGCGCGCTGACCTTCGATGCCGACCAGAAGGCGCAGACGGCGAGCCTCTATGGCGAGGTCCGCGTGCGCCCGGTGCCGCAGCTTTCGCTGATTGCGGGGGGCGTCTATGCCGATGGCTGGCGCAAGCGCCACGTGAATTTCTCGGCGTCTCCGGCGACCGACGGGCGCGTCGATCTCGACGCCTTTTCGCCCAAATTCGGATTGCTGTTCGAACCGTCGAGCCGCATCCAGATTTTCGCCAACTATAGCCGGTCGGCCGAATTCCCCGGTTTCGGCGAGGTGTTCCAGACGATCGGCACCCCGCCGACCAGCGCCGTCGTTTCCGCCATCCGCCCGCAACGCGCGTGGACGGCCGAGATCGGCACACGCGGCAGCGCGGGCATCGCGCATTGGGATCTGGCGCTCTACCGTTCGACGCTGACCGGTGAGATGCTGCAATTCTCGACGAACAGCAGCATCCCGGCCGCGACCTTCAACGCCGACCGGACGCTGCATCAGGGGATAGAGGCGGCGCTCGAGCTGAATTTCGCGCCGTGGGTGCGGCTGCGCCAGATCTATACCTACAGCGACTTCCGCTTCCGCGGCGACAGCCAGTTCGGCAACAACCGCCTGCCGGTGGTGCCGAAGCATGTCTATCGCGCCGAGTTGCGGCTGGGGAGCGAGGCGCTGCACGTCGCGCCGAATGTCGAGTGGGTGCCCGACGGCCCCTATGCCGATTATCGCAATCTGGTGCGCACGCCGGGCTATGCGCTGATCGGTATCACCGGCGGTGCGCGGATTACCGACGGCATCGACGCGTTCGTCGACGTGCGCAACATCACCGGTAAAAAGGCCATCGGCGATATCAGCGCGACGATCACCGCGACACCGACGTCGGCGATCTATTACCCCGTCGAACGCCGCGCCATTTCGGCCGGCCTTCGCGCGCGGTTCTGACGGGGAGGAGGGGGATGGCCGACATCAGCCGCATGCCGCTCTATCGCACGATCTGGCGCTGGCATTTCTATGCCGGGCTGTTCGTCATCCCCTTCATCCTGATCCTGTCGCTGACCGGTGCGGCCTATCTGTTCAAGCCGCAGATCGACCGGTGGGAGGAGCGCGACTGGCGCGGGCTGGCCGCCGCGCAGCGCGTCGATGCCGACGCGCAGGTCGCGGCGGCGCTCACCGCCTTTCCCGGCGCGACCTTTCATTCTTATCGCATCCCGGAAGCACCGGGCGACGCCGCGGTGATCCATCTCGGCCTGCCCGGCGGCACAATGCGCGATGTGGCTGTGTCTCCGCAGGGACGCGTCATCGGGTCGGCAGATCCCGACCAGCGCTGGACGGCGTGGCTCGCGCGGTTGCACGGCAAGCTGCTGCTGGGGCTGGGCGGTGGCATCCTCGTTGAACTCGCGGCGAGCTGGGCGATCGTGATGATCCTGACCGGCCTCTATCTCTGGTGGCCGCGCGGGCGGGGATTGGCCGGGGTCGTCTGGCCGCGATTGAGCCTTGGCGGGCGCGCGGCGCTGCGCGATCTGCACGCCGTCACCGGATTCTGGGTATCGGGGCTCGCGCTCGTCCTCCTCACCACCGCGCTGCCGTGGACCGACATCTGGGCGACAGGCTTTCGCGCCGTGCGCGCCGAGATGGGCTGGGTGTCGGGGGTGCAGGACTGGAAGGGCGGGCTCGATCCGCACGCCGCGCACGACCATGGCGCGATGGCCAAGGCAATGAACGGGGCGATGCCGGCGCATCGAATGGCGAACGCGGCCGATGCGCCGCGGGTCAAGCTCGACCGGATCGTGCTGCGCGCACAGGCCGAACATATGCCCGCGCCGGCGATCATCCAGCCGCCGGGGGCGCCCAATATGTTCGGGCCGCCCAACGGCAATGTCTGGACGCTGACGACGCAGACGCAGAACCGCCCGCTCGTGCGCAAGGTCAGCTATGATCCGGTGACGGGGATCGAGGTGGCGCGCAGCGGCTTTGCCGACAAGCATGTGATCGACCGCGCCGTCGGCTATGGCATCGCCTGGCACGAAGGCCAGCTATTCGGCCTCGTCAATCAACTCATCGGCGTCGCAACGGCGCTTGCGATGATCGCGCTTGCCGTATCGGGTTTCCTGATGTGGCGCCGCCGCAAGCCCGATGACGCGATCGGGGCGCCGCCGATGCCGCGCGATCCGGCGCGGCTGAAGGGGGTGGCGGCGATCGTGCTGTTCCTTGCTGCGCTGCTGCCGCTGCTTGCGGCGTCGCTGATCCTGCTGTGGCTCGTCGACCGGCTGATCCTGCCGCGCCTGCCGCGGGTGGCACGCTGGCTGGGAATGGCTCCCGCGGCGCGCTGATCCGCCGACCGGCAAACGGCCCGGCATCCCCCCACAGGTGCCGGGCCGCGCGCTGGCGGGACGTGCTGCGACCCGTTCAGCCCGCCGCGATCGCACGCGGTTCATTGTCCCCCGGCACGGCGCCGGGGATGACCGCATGCATGTCCTTGTTCTCGGGAAAGATCGGCCACAAAAGCTGCTGGCCCAGCGTGGCCGGCGGCAGATTTTCGACGCCATAGCTTTGCGGATAGGCGCGCGTGATCTTTGCGGTGCCGAACAGCACATCCCAAAAGAAGAGTAGATTGCCGAAATTGCCCTTGTAGTTGACCGCTGGGTCGTCGGCGTGGCGGCCGTGATGCGCATGATGCGTCGCGGGGGTGCTGATCGTACGTTCGACGACCCACATCACCGGGGCGAGCGCCCGGATGCGATAGAGCGGCGCATCCCAGGCGACATCGCTGTGTGCGCCGATGATCACCGCCATCTTCACGATGAGGTAGAAGGCGTAGAACCAGCCGAGCCCGAGGTAGACGAGCACCCCGGCGAACCAGATGCTCGGCATCATCGCATAATAGATGATGTTGTTCCGGTAGACGAGCCGGACGCTCATATAGCGGGCATTATGGTGCGCGCGGTGCAGGTTGTAGAGCCAAGCGGTGCTGTGCGACGCGCGGTGCCACCAATATTGCATCATGTCCTCGAAGACGAGGAACAGCGCGAGCGCGGCGTACCAAGGGGCGTGCGCCAGCGCGCCTTCATATTGCGGAAACCAGGCGTGGCCGAGCGCGCCGACGATCAGCAGGATCGCAGGCTGGGTCGCGATGAGCAGCGTGAAGGTGCTGACGATTTCGATGATGCCGTCGTGGCGCGACTGTTCGGATTTGGCGAACAGGCGCGTGCGGATCAGTTCGAGCAGGCAGAAACCGACATAGATTGCGACGACGATCAGGCTCGATTGGGCCGAGGTAAGCTGCATCCCGATTCTCCCGTTGTGGCGTTGGCCCACTTGTCTTTCGCGGTGTGGTGGCACAGAAACCGACTCGACAATGCAAAGAAGTTATCAATTGGCCCTCGCCGAGCGAACGCGCCTTTCGGGCGTCGAACGCGACCGGTTGCTCGCGATGACGTCGCCGCGATCCTTTGCGGACGGTCAGTTCGTCCAACATCAAGGTGATCCGGGCGATGCCTTCTGGGCGGTGATCGAGGGGCATGTACTCGTCGGACGCTATGCCGAGGATGGCGCCTTCACCGCCTTTGCGGTGCTGGGGCCGGGCGATATCTTCGGCGAGCTGGCCTTCTTCACCGGGCTGGAGCGCCAGGTCGACGCGATTGCCAGCGGTCCGGCGCGGCTGGTTGCCATCGATCGCCCGGTGCTTCGCGCGCTGATGACCGCCGACATCGGCTGGGCCGAGCTGCTGCTGCGCAGTCTCGGCCGTCAGCTTGCCGTGTCGCTCGACATCATCGATGCCGAACGGCGGCTGCCCGTCGCCGAACGGCTGGCGCGGCTGCTCGCGGCAATGGCCGCCGACGCCGCCGACGGGATGACGGTGCGCGCGACGCAGCAACAACTCGCCGATCTGCTCGGCGTCTCGCGCGTCACCCTCGGCGCCGCGCTGCGCGATCTGTCGGCGCGCGGGACGATCGAGCGCGGCTATCGCCATGTTCGCGTCCTGCCGCGGCTTTCGCGCCCGGCGTAGCATGGCTATGGTCGCCGCCATGACGATCCTCCGGCGCCTGTTCCTCCTCCTTGTCCTGACCACCTTCGCGTCCATGGCGGCGGCGGCCGAGCGCGGGCCGTTGATTCTTGCGGCGGCCAGCCTTCAGGAATCGCTGACCGACGCGGCCGATGCGTGGGCGGCGCAGGGGCATGCGCGCCCCGTCCTGTCCTTTGCGGGATCGTCGGCGCTCGCGCGGCAGATCATGGCGGGGGCGCCCGCCGACCTGTTCATCTCCGCCGACGAGCCCTGGATGGATGCCGTCGCCAAGGCGGGGCTGCTCCGGCCCGGTACGCGCGCCAATCTGGTCGGCAACCGGCTCGTGCTGATCGCCCCCAAGGCGAGCAGGCTGCGCCTTGCCCCCGCGCGCGGCTTCGCACTGGCGCGCGCGCTCGGCAGCGGGCGGCTCGCGGTGGCCGATCCGAACGCGGTGCCCGCGGGCAAATATGCCAAGGCGGCGCTGACGGCGCTCGGCGCGTGGGGCGATGTGGCGGACAAGCTCGCCCCGGCCGAGAATGTCCGCGCCGCGCTGGCGCTCGTCGAACGCGGCGCCGCGCCGCTCGGCATCGTCTATGCCACCGATGCGCAGGCGTCGCACGCGGTGCGCGTCGTCGGCACCTTTCCCGCCGCCAGCCATCCGCCGATCCGTTATCCGCTGGCGCTGCTCAAGACGTCGCGCAGCGGCGACGCGGCGGCGTTCCGCGCGTTCCTGCTGTCGCGGCAGGCGCGCACGATCTTCGCGCGCCACGGCTTTACGGCGCTCTGATGCTGTCGGCCGAGGAGTGGGGGATTGTCGCGCTGTCGCTCAAGGTCGGCGGGGTCGCGGTGCTCGCGACGCTGCCGCTTGCCTTCGCGCTCGCCTGGGTGCTCGCGCGCTACCGCTTTCCGGGGCGGCTGCTGCTCGACGCGCTGGTCCATCTTCCGCTCGTCCTGCCACCCGTCGTCACCGGCTGGCTGCTGCTTGTCGCCTTCGGCCCGCTCGGCCCGATCGGCAGCCGGCTGCAGGACTGGCTCGGCGTCACGCTGATGTTCCGTTGGACCGGCGCCGCGCTGGCCGCGGCGATCATGGCGTTGCCGCTGATGGTGCGCGCGATGCGCCTGTCGATCGAGGGGATCGACCGGCGGCTGGAAGGCGCGGCGCGGACGCTGGGGGCGGGGCGCTGGCACGCCTTCCGGACGGTCAGCCTGCCGCTCGCTCTGCCCGGCGTGCTGGCGGCGCTCGTGCTCGGCTTCGCCCGCTCGATCGGCGAGTTCGGCGCGACGATCACCTTCGTTTCCAACATTCCCGGCGAAACGCAGACGCTGCCGCTCGCCATCTATTCGGCGCTGCAGGTGCCGGGAGCGGAGGCGATGGTAACCCGGCTCGCGCTGCTGTCGGTCGCGCTGTCGCTCGGTGCGCTGATCCTGTCCGAATGGCTGGTGCGGCGCACCCACGCCGAAAGGGCGCGGCATGGCGATTGATATCGACGTCGAAAGGCGCTTCGGCGCGAGCGTCATCGGGGCGCAGTTCACGGCCGAAGCCGGACTGACCGCGCTGTTCGGGCCTTCGGGGGTCGGCAAGACCAGCCTGCTCAACATGGTCGCCGGGCTGCTGCGCCCCGATCGCGGGCATATCCGTATCGGCGGACGGACATTGTTCGACGGCGCCACCGACCTGCCGCCCGAGGCGCGGCGCGTCGGCTATGTCTTTCAGGACGGACGCCTCTTTCCGCATCGGCGCGTGAAGGCCAATCTCCTCTATGGCTGGCGTCTGGCCGATCCGGCTAATCGCTGGATGACGCTGGACGAGGCCGCCGATTTCCTGGGCATCGGCCATTTGCTCGGTCGCTGGCCGCAAAGCCTGTCGGGCGGTGAGGCGCAGCGGGTCGCGATCGGCCGGGCCTTGCTCGCGGCGCCGCAAATCCTGTTGATGGACGAACCGCTGTCGTCGCTCGACGCGGCGCGGCGCGACGACATCATGACGGTGATCGAACGGATACGCGACGAGCTGAAAGTGCCGATCCTCTATGTCAGTCACGATCGGGCCGAGGTCGACCGGCTGGCGACGCAAATCGTCGAGGTCGGCAAATAAAGTTTCACTTGAAACCATATTGATGGTAGATTGCACGCATGGAAAGCCAGTTTACGCACGTCCACGACACGCCGCCGCCGGGCGCTGCGGCGGATTGGACGATCTCGCAGGATTGGGACGCCTTTACCGCCGACGAGCATGCGATGTGGGACCGGCTGTTCGCGCGCCAGTCCGAGATGCTGCCGGGACGCGCCGCCGACGCCTTTCTGCGCGGGATCGACGTGCTCAAGCTCGAAAAGCCGGGAATCCCCGATTATCGCGAGCTCAACGCGCGGCTTATGGCGGCGACGGGGTGGCAGGTCGTGGCGGTGCCGGGGCTTGTCCCCGACGACGTGTTTTTCGACCATCTGGCGAACCGGCGCTTCCCGGCGGGCAATTTCATCCGCACGCCGCAGCAGCTCGACTATCTGCAGGAACCCGACGTCTTTCACGACGTGTTCGGCCATGTCCCGATGCTCGCCGACCCGATATTCGCGGATTATATGGTCGCTTATGGCGAAGGCGGGCTTCGGAGCCTGCAGTTCGACGCGCTCAAGCAGCTCGCGCGGCTCTATTGGTACACGGTCGAATTTGGGCTGATCCGCGAGGGCGGGGGCCTGCGCATCTATGGCGCGGGGATCGTCTCGTCCTACGCCGAGAGCGTCTTCGCGCTCGATTCGGACAGTCCCAACCGTATCGGCTTCGATCTCGCGCGCGTGATGCGCACCGATTATCGGATCGACGATTTCCAGCAGAATTATTTCGTGATCGACAGCCTGGACCAGCTTCTGGAAACGACGGTCAACACCGACTTCGCACCGCTCTATGCCGCGAACGCGGCGCTGCCGCCGATCCCGATCGCCGACATCCTTCCGGACGATATTGTCATTACCCACGGCACGCAGGACTATGCACTCGCCAGGAGCGGCTGATTTTCCGGATTTCCGCCAGCCGCAAACCCCTCTAATGCGGGAAGAAGGAGGGCGATATGTTTCGGAAACTGCGCGACATGCTGGGGAGCAAGGACGAAGGCGGCGAAGCGGCCCCGCCGGACCGGATCGCACCCATTCACCTTAGCGAGAGCGACCTGGATGACGGCGACCTGCCGCTGGACGAACCCGACCGTTCGCTGGACGCAGCGCTTCATTATCTGAGCGCGCTTACCAATGCGCATGACGCGACGTGGCGGCTCGGAACCGCAAGCTGGGATGCCGATCTTGAAGCCGGGACGATTACGTTCACCAACGACCGGGGCTGGAAGGTCGTGGCGCCGGTGCAGGTGGTCGGGACGCTGAACACGGAGGATGGCACCTGGCTTTGGGGCTGGGATCACCCGTCGGTTCCCGAAGCGCTTCGTTCCGACGCCGCGCTGGTCCGCGCATTCGGTATGGACCATGGGCTGGAGGCCTTTACGACGCGCCACATCCGCGCGAGCGAAGAGGATGGTTGGCAATTCGCCGCCTTGGCCGCCTATCTGGCCAAAGCGCAGGGCGCTTATCGCGGCCCGTCGGGTTCGACGATGATCTTCATGACCTTCGGCCCGCTGACGATCTCCGCGGGCTGAGATTTACCAGCTCCCGAAACTCGCGTCCGAGGGACTGGCGCGGTGCAGGGCGCGTTCCTTGCGGCGGTAGCCGTAGCGCCGCCGCTTGGTGAGCAGCAGGCACGGCCATTCCGCGCTGCCGCCGCGTGCGGTCAGGCGAAAGCCGTGCGCGCGATAAGCAGCAAGTACGGGGTCCATCTGGCGCGCGATCAGTCCGGCAAGGATGGCGCGGCCGCCGGGTGCGGTCGCAGCGGCGATGTCGGGGGCGAGGGTAATCAGCGGCCCGGCGAGAATATTGGCGACGACGAGGTCATAGGGCGCCCGGTGCCTTATGGCCGGATGGTCGGTCCCCGGCGCGACGGCCAGCGCGAGTCGGCCGCCGCCGCGGCCCAGCGGCACATCATTGATCGCGGCATTGTCGCGCGTGACGAATATGCTCGCCGGGTCGATGTCCGACGCAATGACACGCGCGCGCGGCCAAAGTGCCATGGCGGCGAAGGCGAGCAGGCCGGTGCCCGTCCCGATGTCGGCGATGTTGCGCGGCGCGGCGCCCGCGCGGGCGAGGCGGTCGAGCATCGCGAGGCAGCCCGCGGTCGTGTCGTGGCCGCCGGTGCCGAAGGCCTGGCTCGCATCGATCAGAAAAGATGTCGCGCCCGGCGGTACGCGATCGGCATAGCTGCTGGTGTGAACGAAAAAGCGTCCGGCGCGCACCGGTTCGAGACCCTGCTGCGACAGCGTGACCCAATCTTCTTCGGGCAATTCGGCGACGGTCGGCGCGATGCCCTTCGCGCTCGGGGCGAGCGATTGGATCAGTCGCAGCAGGTCATCGCCTGGCGCGTCGTCCATATAGGCGTCGAGCTGCCACGTTCCGGCATCTTCGTCGATCTCGCGCGTTACGACGACCGGCGCTTCGGGGGCCGCATCCAGCGCGGGGATTTCACCCGACAGCGCTTCGGCCTCCGCACGCGTGCAGGGCAGCGAGACGATCCAGCTCATCGCGTTGCCGCTTCTTTCGCCAGCCGATCGTCGAGTCGCTTGCCTGCCGCCGCGGCATAAGCGGCGCAGCCATCGGCGGCGGCAAGCGGTGCCTCGCCCGCCAACCGCGCGAACAAATTGCTCGCGCCCGGATGCGGGGTGACCAGAATATCGCACGGCAGCGTGGGCACCTTGGCAAAGGTCGCGCGCAGCATCGCTACATAGTCGGGATGGTCGCTGAAGCGGTAGCCGTGGGCCGAAATGGCGGTCAGGCTGTCGACATAGGCGATGGTACGGCAGGCGGACCCTTCGCACGATTGCCACGTCCAGCTCGTGCTGCCCGGCGTGTGGCCGGGGGTCGCGTGCGCGGTGATCCGGATATCGGCAAAGGCGAGCGGCTGTCCGTCGCGCAGGCGCTGTGCGACCGGCACGCCGGTGAAGCTGTCGAGGGCGCCGCGCTGCGGATCGCGCGGGTCGGGGGTTCCGCTTTCGAGCTGCGGCGCGGCGTCGGCAAGCGCAATCACCGGCGCGCCGGTCGCGGCATGCAGCGCCGCGAGGCCGCCGACATGATCGAAATGTTCATGGCTGGTCAGGATCGCGCGGATGCGCTTGGGATCGAAGCCCAGCGCGCGGATATTGGCAAGGATCGCGGGCGCCGCTTCGGCGGTTGCGGCATCGATCAGGATCGGTCCGGCCGGCGCGTCGATGAGCAGCGCGGTAATGCCGCAGGTGCCGACATAATAGGTGTTGCCGAACAGCTTCGCCGGCGGCGCGGGGTCGCTCCAGCCGTCGCGATCGGCGCAGGCGGCGGCCAGCGCCTTGCCCCTCGGCGCAGGAGGTGCCGCGGCCGGGGCGCTCGCCTGCGGCGCGCATCCCGCAAGCATCAGGGCGGCAAGCGCGAGACTTTTAGCGGACATAGCTGGCTCCATTGGCATCGAGGATAGCGCCGGTCATCGACGGCGGCGCTTCGAGCGCGCACCAGCGCGCCATTTCGGCGATTTCCTCCGGGCTCGCCACGCGGCCCAGCGGGATGTCGGCGAGCAATGTGTCGCCGCCCCGGCTGGCGAGATAGTCCTCGGCCATGCCGGTCATCGTGAAGCCGGGGCAAATGGCGAAGGCGAGGATGCCGTCATGGGCATAGCCGCGCGCAATCGTCTTGGTCATCGCGACCATGCCCGCCTTCGATGCCGCATAATGCCAATGCGCGGGACTGTCGCCGCGATAGGCGGCGCGGCTGGCGATATTGACGATCCGGCCATCGACCGTGTCGCCTGCGGCCCGGCGCGCCTGCCAGTGCTGCACCGCGCGGCGGCACAGCTGTGCGGCGGCGGTCAGGTTGATCTGAAGGGTCCGGTTCCAGCTTTCGAGCCAGTCTGTATCGCTGGCACCGACCGGATTCGCTTCGAAAACGCCGGCATTATTGACGAGCACGTCGATCCGGCCGTGGAGCCGGTCGAGGCTTTTGGCCCATAGTTGGTCCGGAATCGCAGGGTCGCCAAGGTCGCCGTCGGCGCTCGATAGCGCGACGACCTTCGTCGCGTCGGTCGCCAGCGCGCCGGCGATGGCCGCACCGATGCCGCGGCTGGCCCCGGTAATCAGGATGTGGGTTTTCATCCCCCCGCCTTAGGCGAGCGGCGGGCCGCTTGCCAAGCAGGGCCGACGGATCAGGCGACGCGGCGGCTGAATTCGCTCGCGGCGGTTTCCAGCGCCTGCAGCCGCTCACCCATCTTGGAAAATTCCTGGCTGAGCACGCTGATTTCGCTGGCGACGGTGCCCGAATCGTTGCGGATGCTGGCGATGGTCGACGACATGCTGTCGGCGGCGAGCGCGGTTTCGTCGACGGCGGCGGTGATCGAGGTCACCGTCTGCGCCTGCGCGTCCATCGCATCGCGAATCCGCTGCGCCGACTGCTGCACTTCGATGATCGTCTGCTGGATCGACTGGTTGGCGGCGACCGATCCGCGCGTTGCCTGCTGGATCGCGGTGATCTTGCCCGCAATATCGTCGGTCGCACGCGCGGTTTCGTTGGCGAGGCTTTTCACTTCCTGCGCCACGACCGCGAAGCCGCGGCCCGATTCGCCGGCGCGCGCCGCCTCGATCGTCGCGTTGAGCGCGAGGAGGTTGGTCTGGCCCGCAATTTCACGGATCAGGCCCAGAATGGATTCGATCGATTCGGCGTGACGCGACAGCGCGTCGGACATGGCCACCGCTTCGCCCGCCTGTTCGGAGGCGCGCGTCGCGACGCTGGCCGATGCTTCGACTTCGGTGCGGGCATCCTCGATCGCGCGGATCAGCCCGGCGGCGGTGGATGCGGCTTCGCGCATCGCCATCGCCGATTGCTCGGACGCCGCGGCGACTTCGCTCGTCTTGGCGATCATGCCGCGCGCAGCATGATCGGCCGATGTGGCCTGTTTGGCGAGTTGCTGGCGTACCCCGTCGCTGTCTTGGACCAGCGAGGCGATCGAGCGGTCGAAATCGCTCGCCAGCGCCTGCCGCTCCTGCGAGATCGCCGCCCGGTCGAGCTTTTCGGCATAGGCGAGCATGATATCCATTTCGAGCAGCGCGAGACGGTTGATCGCTGCGGTCAGGCGCGTCTGGCGCGCCGTGTCGCCGGCGCACGCCTCGATCACATAATGGATGGCGAGCTTGTGGCTTTCGCCGATGCACGACAGCACGGTTGCGATCGGCAGGCCGACGCGCAGCGCCATGTGGGTGTTCTGGCACGCAATGGTTGCGGCCTCCTGCCCCCCGGCGTCGGCATATTTGGTCTGCATGTGCCGCGCGCTGCCGCGAATATAGGATTCGAGCAGATCGCCCTCGATCTTGCGGGTGACGATGGGGAGCGCGTTGAAGGCATCCCAATAGGCGGCCGCAAGCTGCGTCTCCAGCCCCGACAGGATCATGTGCACTTCGGCCCCGTCGGCGGCGAGCCGGCCGTCGAGGTCATAGGTCGGGAAGCGATCGGCCATCAGAACGGGCTCGATTTGCTGCTTATGAATCGGATTTTCCTTCACCATGATCCTGTTCCCTTGCCGACCCCAGGACGCGCAGGTCTGTCGCCCGCCATCATCCCAAACTGCGTCTGCCGGATATGGAAGGAAATTGGTAAATTCACCGTTAACCAGCGCGGCCGGTATCGCGGGGTCAGCGCCGCTCGGTGGGTTGGACGGGATAGCCTTCGAAGCCCTTAATCGTGCGCAGGGCAAAGGCGCTGTGCATCGCGGCGACACCGGGAAGGCGCGACAGGCAGTGACGGTGCAGCCGGTCGAAATCGGCGACATTGCGCGCGGCGACGCGCAGCCGATAGTCGGACGCGCCTGACAGCAATTGGCATTCGAGGATTTCGTCGAAGCTTTTGACCGCGCTTTCGAAGGCGGTGAGCGCCTCTTCGCTCTGCGAGGTCAGGCTGATGTCGACGAACACGTCGAGCCCCAGGCCGATCGTGTCGGGGGCGATGCGCGCGGCATAGCCGGTGATGATCCCTGCCGCCTCCATCGCGCGGATGCGGCGATGGCAGGCGGAGGCCGAAAGTCCGACCCGTTCGCCGAGTTCGGCGACGGGTTTTGGCCCCTCGCGCTGCAACAGGTTGAGCAGCTTTGCATCGATTCGATCGATCATGTCGCGTGCTTATCCGCAATGACGCAAAAATATTGCGTGTTTATCGTCATGCAAACGATAGTTTGCAAGCAAATCCCGCCGATACGCTGTTATGTTTGTCCGAAGGCTTCGGATAGGCGAAATTGCGCGCGTCCGGCCCCGCAAATCGGAGAGACAGGATGATCATCGGCACCCCCAAGGAAATCAAGAATCACGAATATCGCGTCGGCCTGACGCCCGAGAGCGCCCGCGAACTGGTGGCGCACGGTCACCGCGTGCTGGTCCAGACCGGCGCGGGCGAAGGCATCGGCGCGCACGACCGCTTCTATGTCGAGGCGGGCGCCGAGATCGTCGACAGCGCCGAAGAAATTTTCGCGACCTGCGAAATGGTCGTGAAGGTCAAGGAGCCGCAGGCGGTCGAGCGCGCGATGCTGCGCGAAGGCCAGATCCTCTATACCTATCTGCACCTCGCACCCGATCCCGAGCAGACGCGCGACCTGATGAAGTCGGGTGCGGTGTGCATCGCCTATGAAACCGTCACCAGCCCGCACGGCGGCCTGCCGCTCCTGAAGCCGATGAGTCAGGTCGCGGGGCGCATGTCGATCCAGGCCGGCGCGACCGCGCTCGAAAAGGCGCATGGCGGCCGCGGCGTGCTGCTCGGCGGCGTGCCGGGCGTGGCACCGGGCAAAATCTGCGTGATCGGCGGCGGCGTCGTCGGCTTCAACGCGGCGCAGATGGCGGCGGGGCTTGGCGCCGACGTCACGATCCTCGACCGCGACCCCGAAGTGCTCGAACGCGTCGGCACCTTTTTCGAAGCGCGCGCGAAGACCCGCTTTTCGAACCGCGCGAACCTTGCCGAATGCGTTGCCGAGGCCGATCTGGTCATCGGCGCGGTGCTGATCCCCGGCGCCGAAGCGCCGAAGCTCGTCACGCGCGACATGCTGAAGACGATGCGCCCCGGATCGGTGCTGGTCGACGTCGCGATCGACCAGGGCGGCTGTTTCGAGACGAGCCATGCGACGACGCACGCCGATCCGACCTATGTCGTCGACGGCATCGTCCATTATGCGGTCGCCAACATGCCCGGCGCCGTCGCGCGCACCAGCACCTATGCGCTCAACAATGTCACCCTGCCGCACGCGCTGCGCATCGCCGACCTTGGCTGGAAAGAAGCGCTGCGCCGCGATATGCATCTTTCGCAGGGCCTGAACGTATGGAATGGTAAGGTGACGTTCGAAGCCGTAGCCGAAGCGGTGGGAACGGACTATGTGCCTGTCGAGCAGGCACTCGCCTGACGCCAGACCATAGGATCAAGAGAGACGATGACCGACCAAGTGCCGCCTCCCCCGCAAGACGAAGACGAAAATGAAGTGCTGCGCGCCGCGCGCGAGCAGCAGGCCCAGAAGGAAGCCGCCGAGGCAACCGAGGCGGCCGACCGGGAGGCGGCGAAAGGCGGCCGGAAGATCGGCTGGAAGACGGCGGCGGGGATCGGTGTCGGTTCGGCGGCGGTGCTTGCGGCGCTGCTCTACGCGAACCGCGACAAGATTAAGTAACGCGCCCCGGTCCGGAACGATCCTTCGATCCAGGGCAGGGTGCCTGCGATTTCTTGCACCCTGCGGGGCCTAAGCAATTGCATATCGCGCGCGCGGCGCTAAACCGGCGCCCATCGACCGACTAGAGTCACGGAATGGGGCTGATATGGCTGGCAAAGAACCGAGCGGACGTCCGCTCTCGCCGCACCTCCAGGTGTATAAATGGGGGCCGCACATGGCGGTCTCGATCTTCCACCGCGTCAGCGGCGACGGGCTGGCCATCGTCGGTGCGCTGATGTTCCTCGGCTGGCTCGGCGCGATCGCGGCGGGCCCCGAGGCCTATGCGGCCTTCGTCGCCTGCGTCTGGCACGACCCGGCGGGCGGCAGCGTGCATCAGGTCACCAATATTCTGGGCAAGATCGTGCTCGTTGGCCTGACCTGGGCCTTTTTCCAGCACCTGTTTTCGGGTCTGCGCCACTTCGTGCTCGATACCGGCGCGGGTTACGAGCTCAAGGCCAACAAGCTCTGGTCGACCGTCGTGATCGTGGGCGCGATCCTCGCGACCGCCGCGACCTGGCTCTATATCGCCAAGGAGGCGCTCAATGGGTAACGGAACGCCTCTCGGCCGGGTCCGCGGACTTGGCGCCTCGCATCACGGTACCGGCCACTGGCTGCAGCAGCGGCTGACCGCGCTCGGCAATGTGCTGCTCGTCACCTGGTTCGTCGTCTCGCTGCTCCGCCTGCCGCTCGGCGACCATGCCGCGCTGATGCAGTGGGCGTCGAAGCCGATGGTCGCCTTTGCGCTGATCCTGCTCGTGGTCAGCGTCTTTTGGCACCTGCGGCTCGGCCTGCAGGTGCTGATCGAGGATTATGTCCATGGCGAAGCGACGCGGCTGCTGTCGATCGTCCTGTTGAATTTCTATGCGTTCGGCGGCGCGGCCTACGGGATTTTCGCGATCGTGCGCATCGCGCTGGCGCCCGCCGCGCTCGGCCCGGGGGGCATGTGATATGACCGAAGCCTACAAGATCATCGACCACACCTATGACACCGTCGTCGTCGGCGCCGGCGGTTCGGGCCTGCGCGCCACGATGGGCAGCGCCGAAGCCGGCCTGCGTACCGCCTGCATTACCAAGGTGTTCCCGACGCGCAGCCACACCGTCGCGGCGCAGGGCGGCATTGCCGCCAGCCTCGGCAACAACAGCCCCGACCATTGGCAGTGGCATATGTACGACACCGTCAAGGGCTCCGACTGGCTGGGCGACCAGGACGCGATCGAATATATGGTGCGCGAGGCGCCCGCCGCGGTCTACGAACTCGAACATGCCGGCGTGCCCTTTTCGCGCAATGCCAACGGCACCATCTATCAGCGCCCGTTCGGCGGCCATATGCAGAATATGGGCGAAGGTCCGCCGGTGCAGCGCACCTGCGCCGCCGCCGACCGCACTGGCCACGCGATGCTCCACGCGCTCTATCAGCAGAGCCTGAAGTATGACGCGGACTTCTTCATCGAATATTTCGCGCTCGACCTGATCATGGAAGACGGCGTGTGCCGCGGCGTGATCGCGCTGTGCATGGAGGATGGCAGCATCCACCGCTTCCGCAGCCAAGCGGTCGTGCTCGCCACCGGCGGCTATGGCCGCTGCTATTTCACCGCGACCTCGGCGCATACTTGCACCGGCGACGGCGGCGGCATGGTGCTGCGCGCGGGCCTGCCGCTCCAGGACATGGAGTTCGTCCAGTTCCACCCGACCGGCATCTACGGTGCCGGCGTCCTGATCACCGAGGGCGCGCGCGGCGAGGGCGGCTATCTCACTAACTCCGAGGGCGAGCGCTTCATGGAACGCTATGCCCCGTCGGCGAAGGATCTGGCGTCGCGCGACGTCGTGTCGCGTTCGATGGCGCTCGAAATCCGCGAAGGCCGCGGCGTCGGTCCGCACAAGGACCATATCTTCCTGCACCTCGACCATATCGATCCCGCGGTGCTGGCGGAGCGTCTGCCCGGCATCACCGAAAGCGGCAAGATTTTCGCGGGCGTCGACCTGACGCGCCAGCCGCTGCCGGTCGTGCCGACGGTCCATTACAATATGGGCGGCATCCCCTGTAACTATCATGGCGAAGTCGTGACGCTGAAGGACGGCAACCCCGATGCGGTCGTCCCCGGCCTGTTCGCGGTCGGCGAGGCGGCGTGCGTGTCGGTCCACGGCGCGAACCGCCTCGGCTCGAACAGCCTGATCGACCTTGTCGTCTTCGGACGCGCGACGGGTCACCGGCTCAAGGAAATCGTCGCGCCCGGCGCCGCGCAGCCCGCGCTGCCGAAGGACAGCGCCGACCTCGCGCTTGGCCGCCTCGACCATTTCCGCAACGCGAGCGGCGGTTCGCCGACCGCCGAAATCCGCACCGAGATGCAGCGCGCGATGTCGCAGCATGCGGCGGTGTTCCGCACCGACGAGCTGATGGCCGAGGGCAAGGACAAGCTTGCCAAAACCTATGAGCGCATGAATGACGTCCATGTCGCCGACCGCAGCCTGATCTGGAACACCGATCTCGTCGAAACGCTCGAGCTCGACAATCTGATCGCACAGGCGACGGTGACGATGCATTCGGCGTTCAACCGCAAGGAAAGCCGCGGCGCGCACGCGCACGAGGATTTCCCGAACCGCGACGATGCGAACTGGATGAAGCACACGATCAGCTGGTTCGACGGCTGGGGCGGCAAGGACGGCAAGGTGACGCTCGATTACCGCCCGGTCCACGAATATACGCTGACCGACGACGCCGAATATATCAAGCCGAAGGCGCGCGTCTATTGATCCGTCGAACGATGGCGGTCGCGGGCATGGTGTCCATGCTTGCGACTGCCAGTGCGTCCGGGGCCGGACAGGACACGTCCGGAGCCATATCGGATGATGCCCGGGCCCTGATAGCCAGGACGCGGGAAACGCAGGCAGCATATTCGATCATTGCATCGGTAACCCTCTATAAGCCGGACGGGAGCATTGTCGGGGAATGGAGCGCCGAATTTCACGATCGAAACCAGCATCGGGTCGAAACGCCGCGTGATAGGATCGTCGCAGATTGTGCAGAGATGACCGGCACATATCTGGATCTGGCCACGATGAAAGCCAGCCAAAATGCAGCGATTGCCCGGGCCGCCTGTGGCGTCCAAGCCAATTCGAAGATCATTTCGGCGAAGGTAGTCGGACACCGGCAAAACCGCTTTGGTCGCGTCGACCATCTGGTTGTCGTCGATGAAGAGAATGTGCGGACATATGATATCGCGACCGATGGCGCGATTTTGGGCGCAACGATCACCGGCAGGGACGGGAAGAAGCGTTTGATAATGCGCGCGACCTATTATGTCGCAAAAGCCCCGACCGATATCTTTTTGCCGAATTCCCTGGGCCGAAGCGCAGTGCCCGCCAATCTGCGGCGGTCTTCGAACTGATCGCCTCGGCGTTTATTTGCCAAGGATATTGTCGATCGGATTGAGGTCGGAAAAGGGTCTGTCGACCTGCTGGCCCATCAGCCACAATTTGTAGCAGGCAACCGCGAAGAACATCAGCGCGATCGTCCACACAATGATCGTCTTGATGATGCGCCAGCGCTTTTCTTCATAGGCGGCGCGCGCGCGCGCCTTGTGATCGATGCCGAGTTCGCCCTCGAACTCGGCAATCAACTGCGCACGGCGAGTCCGCGAAATATTCGCAAGGCTCATCGCCTGTCCATCACTGGCCGAACGCGGGTCCGCCATCGTCGATCCCTGAATCCCAATAGTCCTGCATTGAACGGTAGGGGGGAGCCCCTGATAAATGGTTAAGCGGGGCGTCGCTTTGCGATCAGTCGAGCGCGACCGCGACCAGTTTTATGCGCGCCGTGGCGCCGCGCAGCAGCGTCAGATCGCGGCGTGGCCGGCCGAGCGCGGCCGCGAGCAGGCGCAGCACCGCTTCGTTGGCGGCGCCGTCGGCGGGCGGGGCGGTGACGCGCAGCAAAACGGCGCCGGCATCGATCCGCACCTCGTCGCGCCCCGCGCCGGGCGTCACGCGCACCTCGATCCGGCCGGTCGGCCGCGCCAGCGCGACGAGCGCCTCGGTCAGCGCGGGGTCGGGGCGGTATTTCAGATTGTCACGACCAGCTTGCCGACCGCGCTGCGGTCGCCCAGCTTGGCGATCGCCTTGCCGCCATCGGCCAGCGCGAAGCGTTCGGTGACCCGCGGGCTGATCTTGCCCTGTTCCCAAAGCTGGAACAGGCGCGCGATATTGGCGCGGTTGCGCTGCGGCTCGCGGGCGGCGAAGGCCCCCCAGAAGACACCGGCGACGTCGCAGCTCTTGAGCAGGGTCAGGTTGAGCGGCAGGCGCGGGATGCCCGCGGGGAAGCCGACAACGAGGTAGCGTCCTTCCCACGCGATCGAGCGCAGCGCCGGTTCGCAATAATCGCCCCCGACCGCATCGTAGATCACATTGGCGCCGTCGCCGCCGACCGCCGCCTTGAACGTGTTGGCAAGCGCCTTCGAGGCTTCCTTGTCGAACGGCTGATAGCCATAGACGACGACCTCGTCGGCGCCGGCCTGACGTGCGATGTCGGCCTTTGCCTCGCTCGATACGCCCGCAACGACGCGCGCGCCGAACGCCTTGCCCAGTTCGACCGCGGCGATGCCGACGCCGCCCGAAGCGCCGAGGACGAGCAGCGTGTCGCCTTCCTCGATATGGCCGCGATCGACCAACGCGTGGATGCTGGTGCCATAGGTCATCAAGAGCGCCGCGCCTTCGGCAAAGTCGCGCCCTTCGGGCAGCGGATAGGCGTTGGCGGCATTGACCAGCGCCGCTTCGGCCATGCCGCCATTGCCGCACGCCGCGATCACCCGGTCGCCGGTCTTGAAATCGGTCACACCTTCGCCGACCTCGGCTACGATGCCCGCGACCTCGCCGCCGGGGGCGAAGGGGCGCTGCGGCTTGAACTGATATTTATCCTCGATGATGAGCACGTCGGGGAAGTTGACCGCGCAGGCCTTTACGTCGACGACCATCTGGCCCTTGCCGGGGGTAGGGCGCGCGACCTCGCCCAGTTCGAGCGTTTCGGGGCCGCCGGTTGCGGTCGACAGAAGAGCCTTCATCATCGTCTCCTTTTCCTGTTTCGTTGGTTATTCGGTGAGCGCGGGGCGCAGCCAGGGCCGCTCGGCCGCCAGCCTTGCCTCATAAGCGTCGATCGCGCCGCCGCTCTTTTCGGTGAGCGAGATCTCGTCGAGACCGCCGAGCAGGCACATCTTGCGGAACGGGTCGATTTCGAAGGTGAAGCGATCCTGGAAGGGCGTCGTCACCGTCTGCGTGTCGAGGTCGACGTGAATCGGATCGGTTGCCGCGACCTCGATCAGCCGGTCGACCGCTTCCTGCGGCAATACGACGGGCAAGATGCCGTTCTTCACGGCATTGCCCGAGAAAATGTCCGAATAGCTGGGCGCGATGACGACGCGGATGCCAAGGTCGCCGAGCGCCCAGGCGGCATGTTCGCGGCTCGACCCGCAGCCGAAATTGTCGCCCGCGATCAGGATGGGTGCGCCCTTGTTCTCGGGCCGGTCGAACAGATTGTCGGGATCGGCGCGCAGGCTTTCGAACGCGCCGCGGCCCATGCCTTCGCGGCTCGTGGTCTTGAGCCAGTGCGCGGGAATGATGACGTCGGTATCGACATTCTTGAGCCCGAGCGGAATCGCGCGGCCTTCGACCTTTTCCAGCGGTGTCATGCCATCAACTCCCGCACGTCGGTGAGCTTGCCGGTCACCGCCGCCGCTGCGGCCATCGCGGGGCTGACAAGATGCGTGCGGCTGCCCGGACCCTGACGGCCGACGAAATTGCGGTTACTCGTCGATGCGCAGCGTTCGCCGGCGGGTACCTTGTCGGGATTCATCGCGAGGCACGCCGAACAGCCCGGCTCGCGCCATTCGAGCCCTGCGTCGATGAAGATGCGGTCGAGCCCTTCGGCTTCGGCCTGCGCCTTGACCAGGCCCGATCCCGGAACGACGATCGCCCAGCGGACATTATCGGCCTTCTTCCGGCCCTTGATGACCGCGGCGGCAGCGCGCATGTCCTCGATCCGGCTGTTGGTGCAACTGCCGATGAAGATGTTCTCAACCGCGACGTCCTGCATCCGCGTGCCGGGTTCGAGGCCCATATAGGCGAGCGACTTGGCGGCGGCGGCCTGTTTCGACGGGTCGGCAAAGCTCGCGGGATCGGGAACGATGCCGGTGATCGGCACGACATCCTCGGGGCTGGTTCCCCAGGTGACGCTTGGTGCGATGTCGGCGGCGTCGATGACGACGGTCTTGTCGTAGGTGGCGCCCGGATCGGTCGCGAGGCTGCGCCAATAAGCGACCGCAGCCTCCCAGTCGGCCCCCTTCGGCGCGTAGGGGCGGCCCTTCAGATAAGCGAAGGTAACATCGTCGGGGGCGATCAGCCCGGCGCGGGCGCCGCCCTCGATTGCCATGTTACTGACCGTCAGACGGCCCTCGATGCTCAGGCCGCGAATTGCGCTGCCCGTATATTCGATGACATGGCCGGTACCGCCGGCAGCGCCGATCACACCGGTGATGTGAAGGATGATGTCCTTCGCGCTGACGCCGGGCCCGACATCACCGTCGACGCGCACTTCCATCGTCTTTGCGGGCTGGAGCAGCAATGTCTGCGTCGCCAGCACATGCTCGACCTCGCTCGTTCCGATGCCGAAGGCGAGCGCGCCGATGCCGCCGTGACAGGCGGTGTGGCTGTCGCCGCAGACGATCGTCGTGCCGGGCAGGGAGAAGCCCTGTTCGGGGCCGACGACATGGACGATGCCCTGTTCGGGCGCCACCGCGTCGATGTAGCGGATGCCATATTCGGGCGCATTCTTTTCGAGCGCGGCGAGCTGTGATGCGCTTTCGGGGTCGGCGATCGGCAGCCGGTTGCCGTCGGCATCGCGCCGCGCCGTCGTCGGCAGATTATGATCGGGAACCGCGAGCGTCAGATCGGGGCGGCGCACCGTGCGACCGCTCGCGCGAAGCCCGGCGAAGGCTTGCGGGCTGGTGACTTCATGGACGAGGTGGCGGTCGATGAAGATCAGGCAGGTACCGTCGGGACGCTGTTCGACGACATGCGCGTCCCATATTTTCTCATAAAGCGTGCGGGGCCGAGTCATGCGGGTTCACTTACGCTGCCCACACAACTTTGCAAGCGAGTGGCGATCAAAAACGCAATTTTCGGTCGCCGATACCTATAGCCGGGAACGAGGAGATGATGGCGCGGTCGCCTTAACCGGCCTATACTCTCCCCCATGTCGACCCTCGCCATCATCGCCCTTGTCCTTGCCACCGTCATCGCGATGGAAGGTGTCGCCTGGGCGAGCCACAAATATATCATGCACGGCTTCGGCTGGGGTTGGCACCGCGACCATCACGAACCGCACGGGCGTCGGCTGGAGAAGAACGACCTGTTCGCCATCGTCGGTGCCGCGATGAGCATTTCGATGTTCGCGATCGGCAGCCCGATGATCTTCGGTGCGGCGGCGTGGGAACCCGGAACGTGGATCGGCCTCGGTATCCTTTGCTATGGCATCATCTATACGCTGGTACATGACGGGCTGGTCCATCAACGCTATTTCCGCTGGGTGCCGCGGCGCGGCTATGCCAAGCGGCTGGTGCAGGCGCACAAGCTGCACCATGCGACGATCGGCAAGGAAGGCGGAGTCAGCTTCGGCTTCGTCTTCGCACGCGATCCGGCGAAGCTGAAGGCCGAGTTGAAGGCGCAGCGCGAAGCGGGCATCGCCGTGGTGCGCGAGGCGCTGGTTGATTAGAGGTATGCGTCGACGGTCTCAAACAGCGCAGCAACACCTTTGCGGTCGGCATCGCTGAGTTCCGGGCGCCAGATGTCGAAGATCAGAACGATGCGGTCGCGGTCGGCGTTGTTCCAGGCTTCATGCTCGACCGAGTCGTCGAAAATCATCAGCTCTCCTTCGGTCCATTGACGCGCTTCTCCTGCGACGCGAAGCGCGCCTTCGCCTGGAATGATCAGGGGAAGGTGGCAAATCAGGCGTGCGTTGATCATGCCGTGGTGCGGGGCAATTGTGGCGCCGGGCTGGAGGAGCGAGAACATGACGGAAGGCGACCGCACCGATATGCGGCACAGCGGAGCCTGCTCGAGCGCTTCCAGCGTTTTGGGGAATCGCGACGCGAGTTCGGCGACCGGCTCGCCCTTTTCGACCAGGTGAAGCGCCGACCATTCCGGATTATCGTGCATGCCGCCGAAATCGATTCGCGGCCGTCCTGTATCGTGCGTCAAATAGGGCTTGAACAGGGCGGGATCCGCGAGGGCAGCCTGCAGTTCGGACCGAATCGCGTCCGTCGCGGCTTCCACCGAAGGCGCCCAGGAAAACTCCTCTCGTTCGTAGAAGCGGCGTTGCGGAAGATCGGGAAAAAAGAAACTCGAAGGCTTTTGCAACTCGGATTCGGCAGTCTCCGTGCCGCGCATCACGGCCAAGGCTCGGGCGAGCGCAGGGCTGCGCCGATCGACCGGAAAGCCACGCTGCGCCAGACCTGCATCGAGCGCGACGCCGAATTCGGCATCAAGCGCGGCCGCGGAAGCCTGCGCGGATTGCATCAAAGGCGTCAAAGACGGCGGCAATGGGGCCGCGTTCTCGGCAAGACGCAACGCCGCGCCATACCAGCTCGCTGCTCCCCGCCGATCACCCGCTGCACGTCGGCAGTCTGCCTTCCACACAAGGGCGCGCAGCGCATTACTATCGTGTTCCAACACCGCGTCGGCAGCTCGCTCCTGGCCGTACAGATCGCCCTCCATGCGACACGCTTCGCCCAGCATCATCCAGATCTGAGCGTTGGCGAGACCGGCGGCGGCGATCGGTTGCAAGGCGCGCCGTGCTTCGCGAGCGTCGCCCCGCTGGAGTGCTTGGCCACCTTGCTGCGCCAAGTGCGTTGCGTCGGCCACAGTCATAACGGGATCAACCATGCCGGTAATCCGCCGTAATTACCCCCGCCGCAGCCAGCTCGGCTTCGTGGCTTTCTTCGCGCCACTCTTCGGCGAGCGCCTGCCGTTCCCATTCGCGCATGGCGGGGTGCGCCAGCATATGGTCGACCCACGCCTGCCCGGCGCCGACGTCGAGGCCGTAAGTGCGGATGCGAAAGGCGACCGGCGCGAAAAAGGCGTCAGCGGCCGAGAAGTCGGCGCCGGCGAGCCACGGGCCGCCGAATTGCGTCAAGCCTTCCTCGAACAGTTCGCGGATGCGCGCGACATTGGCGGCGAGGGCGGCCGACATCGGCTTGGGCGTCACGCGGACGCCGACGTTCATTGTGCAATCGTTGCGGAGTGCCGCAAAGCCGCTGTGCATTTCCGCCACGGTGCACTGCGCCCAGGCGCGGGCGTCGGGATCGGCCGGCCAGACGCCATCGTGCCGGTCGGCAAGATAGAGTGTAATGCCGAGCGAGTCGTAGATCGTGCGCCCCTCGTGGAGCAAGGCCGGAACCTGACCGGTCGGCGAAAAGCTGCGGAAGGCGTCGTAATTGACGGGCTTTGCGAAAGGCTCGACGCGATCCTCGAAGCCGATGCCGAGCCCCTTCATCAGCACCCACGGGCGCAGCGACCAGCTCGAATAATTGCGGTTGGCGGTGATCAGCACATACATGCGCGGTGGCTCCTCACCCATTGCTGTCGTCGATGCTCGGCGCGGTCGCGACGGGCGCGCCCTTGACCTTGGGGAGTTCGCTGAGGTCGAGCCAGGCCGCGTCGGCGCGCTTGTGATAGCTGTCGAGTGCGGCGAAGGGGATGCGGAAGGGGAAGCCCCAGTCGCTGTTCCACAGCGCGACGACGCCGGTGCGCGTTGCGGGTTCGAAGATCATCGTCGCGCGATAGCCCGACACGGCGCCCGAATGACCTTGAAGGCGGAGCCCGGCATAGGTGAAGTTACGCCAGCCGAGGCCGTAGGAGGCATCGCCGATCGCCTGCCGCAACGCGCCGCCATAGAGCCGCGCGGTGCCGACGCGCGGCTGATGAGCGATTTGCAGCACATCCTTCGGCAGCACGTCGGGACGATTGCCCATCATCGCCTGCATCCAGGTCGCGAAATCGACGATATCGCTTTCGACGCCGGCGGCGGCGGGGACGCGCCAATAGGCTTCCTTGACCGGCTGGACGTGGCGCCCGCGATGCGGCCGTGCCCAATCCTTCGCGCCCGTCAGCCGCTCTGCGCCATAGCCGGCGCTGACCATGCCGAGCGGCAGGAAAAAGCGGTCCTCGACGGCATCGGCAAAAGATTTGTGCGCCGCGGCGCCCAGAATCTCGCTCGCCGTATCGAAGGCGACATTCTGATAGGTGTGGCAGGTGCCGGGCTCGCATTGCAGCGGCGCGCCGGCAAGGCTGGTGCGCAGGAGCGCCGGGCTCTGTCCTTCCTCCAGCTTTTCGTCATAGGCATTTTTGGTGAGGCCGGTGCGCTGGGCGAGCAGTTCGGCCAGCGTCACATGCGATTCGGCGCCGCCGGGGAGGCGCAGAGAGCTGTGCCAGCTTGCGACCGGCCGGTCGAGGTTCACCGCGCCATCCTTGCTCAGCGCCGCGGCCAGCGCGCCGGTTGCGGTCTTGGACACCGACGCCCAGCGGAACAGCGTATGCGGCGTGACCGGCGCGCCGCTATCGGCGTCGGCGACGCCGTAGGTGCGCACGAAGCTCAGCTTGCCATCCTCGACGACCGCCACCGCCAGCCCCGCCATTTCGGGGCGGGCGGCGAGATCGGTCAATTGCCGGTCGAGCGCGCGATAATCGATCCGCCCGTGCCATTTGTCGGGCGTGTCGGGCAGATCTTCGGGAGCGGCGAAGGGAATCGGAACGCTTGCCAGCGGCTGGCTGCCGCCCAGCGCCTGAACTCCGAACCAGCCGGCGAAAACGAGCGCGCCGGCCGCAACCAATATCATCAAAGCACGCAGCATGGACTCTCGATCAGACGGCGACCTCATATTTGGCCGTCGTCTTAGCTGCGACTTCGTCCGCCGTCACCCCCGGTGCGAGCTCGATCAGCCGGAACGGGCTGTCGTGGTCGTCGCGCTTGAACACCGCGAGGTCGGTGATGATCATGTCGACGACATTCTTGCCGGTCAGCGGCAGGGTGCAGGCGGGGATGAATTTGGGGCTGCCGTCCTTGGCATTATGTTCCATGACGACGATGATCTTCTTGACGCCGGCGACCAGATCCATTGCGCCGCCCATGCCCTTGATCATCTTGCCGGGGATCATCCAGTTGGCGATGTCGCCATTTTCGGCGACTTCCATCGCGCCCAGCACGGTAAGGTCGATATGCCCGCCGCGGATCATCGCGAAGCTTTCCGCCGAGCTGAAATAGACCGACTGCGGCAGTTCGCTGATCGTCTGCTTGCCCGCATTGATCAGGTCGGCGTCCTCCTCGCCTTCGATCGGGAAGGGGCCGATGCCGAGCATGCCGTTTTCCGACTGCAGCGTCACGTCCATCCCGTCGGGGATGTGGTTGGCGACCAGCGTCGGGATGCCGATGCCCAAATTGACGTAGAAGCCGTCCTGCAATTCCTTCGCGGCGCGCGCCGCCATATCATCACGCGTCCAGGCCATGTCAGTTCGGCTCCCATTGCTTGTCGGAGGGGAAGATGTCGGCAAAGCCGCCGCGGATCGACGGGCCATAGACGGGGTTGGAGAAGAGGAACCAGCCATGGCCCCACAGGTCCGCGACCGGTCTGCTCGTCGCCATCGTCTTGCGTTCGGCGACCGACAGACCGCGTGCATTGAACGCCTGCGCAAAATCGCCGAGCTGGTCGCCGCCCATCGCGATCACGCACCAACGCGAGGCGATCAGCGCCCGGCGTCCGTCCTTGCTCGCCCCATCGGGCGTGTCGCCCATCAGGAACAGCGTCTCGCCATGTTTGAAGTCGCCAAGGCCGGCGGCGCGCAGCGTATCCTCGCTGCCCTTGGGATTGGCGGCGCTGCGGTTGGTGTTGACGATGATCGTCACCCCTGCACCGCGCATGATCGCCAGCGCATCGATGACGCCGGGCATCGCGACCGCCTTGCCGGCGCCGGTCTTTTCCCACTGGTCCCAGACTGCGGGATCGAAATCCTTCCCCTGCTCGGCAAAGTAGCGCATCGCGCCGAGGTTCCAGATCAGCGTTTCGTCGGCGTCGAACACCGCCGCGAGCGGCTTTTCGCCGCAATCGTCGAACTTGGGCGCGGCGGGCGTCGATCCTTCGGCGAGCACGACCTGACGGCGCGGCGCCGCCGAAATCGCGGCCATGCGGACATAATCGGCCATGGTGCGATAGACTTGCGCCGAGGCAATCGCGCCCTCGGCGGACCCATAGAGCCATTGCTGTCCCGCCGGCGGCGAGGTCGGCGTCGGCTTTTCACCGACCTGCGAGGCGATCACTTCGGCGCTGGGCGCGGCGGGCGCCGTCGTCGCGGCGGTCTGGGCGCACCCGGCGAGCAGCAGGCCGGCCGAAAGGGCAAGCGCGCGCATCATGCGGCTTCCCGCGGGCGCACGGTGCGGAACTCGATCTTCTTGTCATAGGGCGCGCCGACGATCAGGCGCTTCACATAGATGCCGGGCAAATGGATGCAATCGGGATCGAGGCTGCCGACGGGGACGATCTCCTCGACCTCGGCAACGCAGATCTTGGCCGCGGTGGCCATCGGCTGGTTGAAGTTGCGCGCGGTCTTGCGGAAGATCAGATTGCCGCTTTCGTCAGCCTTCCAGCCCTTGACGATCGCTAGGTCGGCAAAGATGCCGCGTTCGAGGATATAATCCTGTCCGTCGAAATTCTTGACCTCCTTGCCCTCGGCCACCGCGGTGCCGACGCCGGTCTTGGTATAGAAGCCGGGGATGCCCGCGCCGCCCGCGCGGCAGCGTTCGGCGAGCGTGCCCTGCGGACAGAATTCGACCTCGAGCTCGCCGGCCAGATACTGCCGCTCGAACTCCTTGTTCTCGCCGACATAAGAGGAGATCATCTTCCTGACCTGCCGCGTACGCAGCAGCTTGCCGAGCCCTTCGCCGTCGATGCCGGCATTGTTGCTGGCGATGGTGAGGTCCTTCGTCCCGGCGTCGCGGATCGCGTCGATCAGCCGTTCTGGAATGCCGCACAGGCCGAAGCCGCCCGCGCAGATGTGCATGCCGTCGAAGAGCAGCCCTTCGAGCGCGGATGCTGCATCGGGATATTGCTTGTTCGCCATGACGGGACTCCCTTCCTCTGATCGGCGGCGACCTTGGCGCAAATAAATCATCAATTCTAATTGTTCTATTTTTCGATTATCCATAACCAATGTCGATCAATCGCATCTCCATCTATCATCTCGAAACCTTGCTGTGGATCGATCGGCTCGGCACTTTCTCGGCCGCTGCCGAGCGGCTCAACACGACGCAGCCCGCGGTGTCGGCGCGGATGCGCGAATTGGAGCAGCGATTGGGGTCGACGCTGTTCCGCCGCGACGGGCGCACCATGTCGCTGACCCCGGCGGGGCGCAAACTGGTCAATGATTGCACCCCGCTGCTGCGCGACATGCAACTCGCGCTGCTCGGCAGCGGCGGGTTCAACGAGGCGAGCGGGGTGGTGCGGATCGGCGCGGGCGAGATCGCGGCCGCGAGCTGCCTGCCGCCCTTCGTTGCGGCGCTGAAAGCCGAAATGCCCAATGTCGCGCTCGAGATCGAGATCGACCTGACCGCGAATCTGATCCAGCAACTGCTGACCGGCCGCACCGACTTGGCCTTCGCGGCGGGACCGATCGCGCACCCGGCACTTCGGACCAGCCCGATCGGCGAGGTTGCACTGCTCTGGCTCGCCAACCCGGCGGTCGCCGCGCTGTTCGAGCGCGGAACGGGCGAACAGCAGGTGCCCGTCTGGTCGCTTGCCAGCCCCTCGCCGATCCACGGCCGGATGCGCGAGGCGATCGCGGCGTCGCGGATCGCGCAGAAATCGCTGAACCTGTGCAACAACGCCCGGATGATGATCGACATCGCACGCGCCGGCGGCGGTGTCGGCATCTTTCCCGAACCGATGGTGCGCGCCGAGGTTGCCGCAGGCACGCTCGTCGAACTGGCGGGACTGCCCGCGCTCGCGCCGGTCGAATTCCGCGTCGCGATACGCGTGTCGGATACCGAACCGGTGCTGACGCGCATCTTCGATCAGGCCGCGGGCCTCAGCCTGACCGCGGGATAGCGCGGCGCGCGAAGATTCGTCCCTTTTGACCCCGGTCAATGAACGATAGGATCGCGCGGCGCATTATTCTGATGTTCACTGGACAAAGGAGGCCCCCAATGCGCTCAATTCTGGTTCATGCCGACAGCGATGCCGCGTCCGAAGGACGTTTGCAGGTCGCGCTCGATTGCGCCCGCCGTTTCGAAGGCCATGTCAGCCTGCTCATCGCGACGCCGCTGCGCGAATTCGTCAGCTTCGATCCGTTCGGCGGCACCTATTTCGCCGCCGAGGCGCTGGCGAAGGCGCAGGCCGACGATCTGGCGCTCGAAAGCCGGCTTGCCGACCGGCTGGCGAAGGAAGATGTGCCGTGGGACATCGAAATGGCCGATGGCGAAATCGTGAGCGCCTTGTCGGGCGCTGCGACGCTCGCCGATCTGGCGATCGTCAGCCTGCCCAAGGCGAAGGGCGATTTCCGCAGCGGCCCGCCAATGCTCGCGGGCGATCTGGCGCTGACCGCGTCGGTCCCGGTTCTCGCGCTGCCGCAGGACAGCAAGGCGCTCGATTTCGACAAGCCGGCGCTGATCGCGTGGAACGGCAGCCCCGAAGCCGCCCATGCGGTGCGCGCCGCGGTTCCTTTCCTGAAGGACCGCCCGGTCGTGATCGTCACGATCGGAGGCGACGAGGGCGATTTCGCTGCGGAGGAGGCCGCGCGCTATCTGTCGCGGCACGGCATCCACGCCGAACTGCGCGCGATCGAGCGCGGCGTCGAAACCCCCGAGGAGCGGATCGAAAAGGAAGCCGACGCGCTGGGCGCCGGCCTGATCGTGATGGGCGCCTTCGGTCGCAGCCGGCTGCGCGAGACGATCTTCGGCGGCGCGACGCAATATCTCGTGACGGGCGGCCGCTATCCGCTGCTGCTCGCGCACTAGACCCGAAAGACAGGCCTGGACGACGGCGAACGACCGGTTGCGGACATCGCAAGCAGACCTATTACGCACAGCATGAGGCGACGAATCGTGTTTGCTGTAATCCTCGCTGGCATGCTCGGCATTTGGGCTGGTTGGGCAGCGCGAAGTTATCTCGCCATTGATAGTTGTCTTGATGGCGGTGGCCGCTGGGCAGAGCGAGGCGACCGATGTGAGGGCATCCCGATCCAAAACCGGATGAGCCGCTAACGACCGGTTGCTGCCGTTCACACACTCAGTATGTTCCGGCAAATGAAAGAGATGAGACGAAAGCTCTCGGTCGTGCTCTTGGTCCCATTTTTGGTCATTACAGCGTGCGGCGTTGGTAGCTCTAGCGACCCCAGCGACCGTTGGGAGCGCGAACCGGATCCTGCTCTCGCGCCGGTCACAGATGTCGATGCGCCGATAGTGCAAGAGCTCTATCGTGAAGGCTATCTGATTGTCGATCAGCGCGAAACTGGCTGTGACGCTAGGCCTGATGTTTATTGCGATGGGTTTAGCGCACTGTATCTCGGGCGTGACAATAAGACTGGCGAAGAATCAACAGCCGAGTTTGCATGTCCAGGCACCAAGGCGCCGGTAGATCAGTGGAAGTGCCGTCGCCTTGATCCGCCATACGTTCCAAATGGCGGCTTCAAGCCTGAACCGCTGGGCGACAGCTAACCACCCCAAAATTCCGCGCGGGGCAATGCACCGCTCTGGCCACTCAGGGTAGAGGCACGCCCAGTGCGGCGGACAGGTCGGCTAGCGCCTGTTCGCCGCTCGTCACCTTGATCGCGTGCATGCCGAGCGCGGCGGCGGGCTTGCAGTTGATGCCGAGGTCGTCGAGGTAGATGCACGCCGCGGGTTCGACGCCCAGCGCCGCGCACATCATCTGATAGATGCGCGGGTCGGGTTTGCGTACGCCGACCTTCGACGATTCGATGACATGGTCGAAGCGCGCCATGATCGCCGCGACCTCGGCGGCCATCGCCTCGCTGCGCGCCATGCCGGCACCCTTGCCCGACGGCACATTGTTGGTGATGCAGCCGATCGTGAAGCCGCCGGCCTTCAGCGTGTCGAGCGCCGCAACCATTTGCGGGCGCACCGCGCCGGCGAGGACCGCAAGAACCGCTTCGCCTTCAAGGTCGTGGCCCAGCGCGCGCGCTTCTTCGGCGAACAATGTGTCGAAGGTTGCGGCGTCGATCTCGGCGCGCTCGAACAGCGCCCAGGCATTGGTGTCGGGGTTGCGCGCATTCACCCCGCGCACGAAATCGCGGGGTAGCCCGCGTTCGGCTTCCAGCCGGTTGAACGCCTCGAAGGGCGAGGCGGTGATGACGCCGCCGAAGTCGAAGATCACATGCGTGTATTGAGCCATGCCGACGGCCATGCCGCGCGCTATCGTCCAAGATCAAGCGAATTTGACCGCATCTTTCGGGACGCCACGCCCCTGCCGCTACGGCAAGGCGCGGCGCTGTTCATTCACCGGAGGATTTATGCTGCTCGAAGGAAAGACCGTCATCATCACCGGCGCGAGTTCGGGAATCGGGCGCGCCGCCGCACGGCTGTTTGCGCGTCACGGCGCGCGGCTCGTGCTCGGCGGACGCGACCGGACGCGGCTCGATGCCGTGGTCGCCGAAATTGCCGCCGATAACGGAACGGCGCGCGCGGTCGCGGGCGACGTTGCCGATGCCGCGACGCACGAGGCACTGGTTGCCGCCTGCGCACCGTGGGGCGGGCTCGACATCGCTTTCAACAACGCGGGTACGGTCGGCGCGCTCGCCCCGCTCGCCGATCAGGCGCCGGGCAATTGGGACGCGGTGATGGCGGCCAATCTGACCGCCGCCTTTCTGGGCGCCCGCGCGCAGATTCCGTCGATGCTGGCGCGCGGCAAGGGCGCCCTGATCTTTACCTCAAGCTTTGTCGGCAACAGCGTCGGGCTGCCGGGCATGGCCTGCTACGGCGCCGCCAAGGCGGGGCTGCTCGGGCTCGTGCGCGGGATCACCGCCGATTATGGCGCGGCGGGTATTCGCGCCAACGCGCTGATCCCGGGCGGGACCGATACGGCGATGGCGGGCGATGCCGAATCGAAAGCATGGGCCGCCAGCCTGCACGCGATGAAGCGTATCGCCGACCCCGACGAGATCGCGCAGGCGGCGCTGTTTCTGGCGAGCGACATGGCGAGCTTCGTTTCGGGATCGGCGCTATGGGCCGAAGGCGGCAACGCCGCGGTCAAGCTCTGACCGGGAGGCGGACGCAGGGGACGCGTTGGTCAGGGGACGACCAATATCCCCGCCGCGGGATCGGCGCGTCCCGACAGCATTTCGCGATAGGCATCGAGCGCCGCGGCACTACCTTCGCGCCGGTCGATGCGCGCGATGCGCGGTGCGACCGCCATGAAGCCCAGCCATGCCTCGGCGATTCGCTGCCCGAAGCCCGCGGCGCCCCAGTCGCCGACGCGCTTCTGGCTGCGGCCGGGGGCGAAGAAGCCCTGTCGTTCGGGGCCGGGCAAGGCCGCGGCGTCGGCTTCGGCGTCCCAGTGCGATTTGCCGACGATGATCGATACCTTCAGCGCGTCGCCGAAATGGCCGTGCACCGCGCGGGTGACGGCGCCATTGCCCGCCATGTCGACAAAGGCCGACGGCGTCGCAGCGTCGAGCGTAGCGATGTCGTCATAGGCGATCACGCGGTCGTAGATGCCTTGCGCGGCCAGCGCCGCGACATTGGCCTTGCTCGTCAGCCCGATGCTGACGGGGCGGGGCCCCGCGCGCTGGGCGAGCGCGAAGCCGAGGCCGATCGCGGTCTTGCTCGACGCGCTGGCGATCAGGACCTGATCGGCGCCATAATCGCCATCATCCTCGAACTGGTCGGCGATCAGCCAGCCGGTGAGGAAGAGCGGACGGAAGATCGGCCAATAATCATGATGATCGGCGCGATAGTCGGGCAAGGCCTCGATCCGCTGATATTGATTGTAAATGGGGGGCAGGGTGGTGCGCCGCGGCGTGATGTCGGTGAAGCCGCCGGCGCCGACCTTGCCTGCGCTGAGCACCGCATGGCTCGCCATCGGATAATAGCCGTAAAAACGATCGCCGGGCGCGATGCCCTCGGCGGCGCTCTCGATCACGGTGGCGAACCCCCAGACGGGCAGGCGGGCGGGCTCGTCACGTTCGGCGAAAAAGTCCCAATAGCCCTGATCGTCGCCAAACAGCCCCGCAGGCTTGCCGAAGACGGCGTAGGTGATGTTGTTCGCCGTCATCGCATAGCTGTCGACGCGCACACGAACCTCGCCCACGCGCAGCGGCGCATGTTCCGCCCGCGCGAGCGCCGCCTTCGAAATTGCATCGCGATCGATGTCGATGGCCCAGGCCGTATCGTTCATGTCTCTCTCCCGTCAGCCCAGCGGCGCTTCGAACAGCGATCCGATCGCGATGGTCAGCGCCATGGCGAAAGCGCCCCAGAAAGTAACGCGCAGCACGGGGCGCAGCATCGGCGCATTGCCCGCCCACGCGCCAAGCGCGCCGAGGATCGCAAGGAAAAGGAGCGACGCGCCCGACACCGTCCACGGCAGCGACGATCCCGTGTCGAGGAAAACCATCAGCAGCGGCAGCGCGGCGCCCGCGGTGAAGCTAGCGGCCGAGGCGACGGCGGCCTGCACCGGACGCGCCTTCATATGATGGGTCAGCCCCAGTTCGTCGCGCAAATGGCTGTCGAGCGCATTGTGCGCGGTCAGCTGCGCGGCGACCTGTTCGGCGAGCGGACGGTCGAGCCCGCGCTCCTGATAGATTTGGGTCAGCTCCTCCAGTTCGAATTCGGGGTCGGTGGCGAGTTCGTGCCGTTCCTTTGCGATGTCGGCCTTTTCGGCGTCGCCCTGCGAACTGACTGAGACATATTCACCCGCCGCCATCGACATCGCACCCGCGACCAGCCCCGCGGTGCCGGTGAGCAGAATGGAGGATTGCGCCGCGCCCGCCGCCGCGACCCCTGCGATCAGGCTCGCGGTCGAGACGATGCCGTCGTTGGCGCCCAGGATCGCGGCGCGCAGCCATCCGATCCGCGCGACAGCGTGGGTTTCGCGGTGAGTCTCGCGGCGCATATCTTCCCCTATTTCCGATCGGCGACCGATCAATATTGCAGCGTCAGTCCCGGTCGGTTCCAACGCGTTTTTACCAACCGCCCGGTGCCCGACAAGGTGATATAGGCATCCTGCATGTCGGCGCCGCCAAAGGCGATGTTGGTGGTGAAAATATCGTCGGTCGCGACGAACTCCACCAACTCTCCCGACGGCGACACGACGCTGATCCCGCATTCGCCGATGGTCGCGACGCAGATATTGCCGCTCGCCTCCATCGCCAGGCTGTCGAAGAATTTATAGCCGGCGGGGCGATAGAGCGGGATGCCGGGGCCGCCGGGGCCGGCGTCGGGAGCGACCTTGCCGGGCGCCGTGATGTTGAACTTCATCAGGCGGCAGGTATAGGTTTCGGCGGCATAGAGCGCCTTGCCGTCGGGCGAGATGCCGATGCCGTTCGGATTGTTCGACGGAAAGATCACTTCCTCGATAAAGCTGCCGTCGGCCTTGGCATAGAAGATACCGACGATGTCGTGGCAGCGCTTTTCATAATCGACCTTGCCATGATCGGTGAACCAGAAGCCGCCGTGGCTGTCGAACATGATGTCGTTGGGGCCGCGCAGCACGACGCCGTTGTCGCCCGATTTATAGAGGATTTCGACCGCGCCCGTTTCGATATCGATGCGTTCGATGCGGCCGCCCGAATAATCCTTCGCGATGCCGTGCGGCGCCAGATAGCCGTTCGATTCGGTATATTCGAAGCCGCCGTTGTTGCAGCAGTAAAGTTTGCCGTCGGGACCGATCGCCAGACCGTTGGGACCGCCGCCGGGCGTCGCGACCACCGCCTTGCGGCCGCCGGGCCAGCAGCGCGTGATGCGGCCGGCCTCGATCTCGGTCACGATGACGCTGCCGTCGTCCATCACCACCGGCGCTTCAGGAAAGCGCAATCCGTCGGCGATCAGTTCAAACTCGGCCATTCTCGTCTCCCTTGCTCTTGCTATTCGTCATACCGGGCTTGATCCGGCATCCATCCCTTCCAACGCAGCGGATAATGGACCCCGGATCAAGTCCGGGGTGACGAAGAGATGGCGGTGCGCGCGCGTCGCTCTCCCGCTTGCTCTTGCGCTTATCCTATGCTTTGCGCGCATCATGCCCGTTCGCACGCTCTTCGCCACAAATTTTTACGAGGCCGACATTGCCGCGCCCGACCTGCTGCAAGAGCTGGAGGAAAGCTGCCGGCTGTTCGCGCGCGAGGATGGCGCGGGCAAGGCGTGGAGCCGCGCGCACGGTTATCGCGGCTATACCAGCTATGCCAGCCTTGACGACCTGCCCGACCGCGACCCCGCCTTTCACGACCTCAAGCGCCTGCTCGACAAGCATGTGAAGGCCTTTGCCAAGGCGTGTCACTTCGATCTCGCCAAGCCGCTCAAGCTCGACAGCCTGTGGGTCAATGTCCTCAAACCCGGCGGTACGCACAGCGGGCATATCCACCCGCACAGCATCGTATCGGGCACCTTCTATGTCGCCGTGCCCCCCGGATCGGGCGCGCTGAAGCTCGAAGATCCGCGACTCGCGATGCTGATGGCGGCGCCGGGGCGGAGCGAGGATGCGCCCGAGAGCCTGCAGCCCTTCATCTATGCCGAGCCCGCGGCGGGGCGCATTTTTCTGTGGGAAAGCTGGCTGCGGCACGAAGTGATGCCGAACGCCGGCAAGGACGAACGGATCAGCATCAGCTTTAACTATCGCTGATCCGTCCTATATGGGCGCCATCTGATGACCCTCCATTTCCCGTTCGATGCGAACGGATCAGACAGGAAATTGCCCGATGACCGCGACCTACGACGCCGACCTTCAGCTCTTCATCAACGGCGCCTGGCGGAGCGGCGAGGGGCGCGAGGCGCGGCCGGTCTATAACCCCGCAACCGCGGCGACGATCGCCGAGCTTCCCGTCGCGACCGCGGCCGACCTCGACGAAGCGCTTGCCGCCGCGGCGCGCGGCTGGCCGGTCTGGCGCGCCAAGACCCCCGACGAGCGTGCGGCGCTGATGCGCAAGGCCGCCGGACTGATCCGCGAACGCGCCGACCATATCGCGACATTGCTCACGCTCGAGCAGGGCAAGCCGATCGCCGAGGCGCGCGGCGAAGTGCTTTCGGCCTCGTCGTTGCTCGAATATTTTGCCGAACAGGGCAAGCGGATCGAGGGCCGCGTCGTGCAGCGCCCGGCGGGTCAGCGCGCGATGGTGCTGAAACAGCCCGTCGGCCCGGTCGCGGCGTTCAGCCCGTGGAATTTCCCCGTCAATCTGATGATCAAGAAGGTCGCGCCAGCGCTCGCCGCGGGCTGTGTCGTGATCGCCAAGGCGCCCGAGGAAACGCCGGGCTGCACCAGCGCGATCATGCGCTGCCTTGCCGATGCGGGCATCCCCGGCGACGTGGTCCAGCTCGTCTATGGCAACCCCGACATGATTAGCCGTCACCTGCTCGGCAGCGAGGTGATCCGCAAGGTCAGCTTCACCGGGTCGACCGCGGTCGGCAAGCATCTGATGAAGCTCGCCGCCGACCGGGTGCAGCGCATCACGATGGAGCTCGGTGGACACGCCCCGGTGCTGGTGTTCGACGATTGCGACCTTGAAACGACGCTCGACCGCGTCGTGACGCAGAAGTTCCGCAACGCCGGCCAAGTCTGCGTCTCGCCGACGCGCTTCTATGTGCAGGACGGCATCTACGACGCCTTCGTGAAGGGCTTTGGCGAACGCACCGCGCGCGTGAAGATCGGCAGCGGGCTCGATGCCGGCACCCAGATGGGGCCGCTCGCCAATGCGCGCCGCGCCCCGGCGCTGGAGGCGATGATTGCCGATGCGACTGCAAAGGGCGCGCGGGTGATTGCGGGCGGCGCCGCGACGGGCGAGGGCTATTTCTTCCAGCCGACGGCGCTGGCCGACGTTCCGCTCGACGCCGATGCGATGAACAACGAACCCTTTGGCCCGATGGCGCTGATCCGGCCGTTCGCGACAGAAGAAGACGCGCTCGAACAGGCGAACCGGCTGCCCTATGGCCTGGCAGCCTTCGCCTTCACCGAAAACGGCCGCCGCATCAACCGCGTCGCCGATGGCATCGAAAGCGGCATGGTGGGAATCAACAGCTTCGTCATCTCGGCCAATGACATGCCCTTCGGCGGGATCAAGGAATCGGGCTTCGGCAGCGAGAGCGGACCGGAAGGCCTCGACGGTTATCTCGTCGCCAAGGCGGTGCATATTTACTGAGCGGCCAACTGCTTTGCGTGTGCTCCCGCACAGGTGGGAGCCCAGAGCGTCCTAAAGCGAAGCTCGCCTGATCTGGCTCCGGGTCCCCGCTTTCGCGGGGACAGGCGGGGCGTCAATCGCGCTCCAGCGCCACGAAATCGCGGCCCAGCGGCGCCAGATGCGCGCCGCCGTCGACGAAGATCGTCTGCCCCGTCACCGCCTCGGCGCGGGCGAGCCAAGCGACCGCGTCGGCAATATCGTCCGGGGTCGGCAGCGCGCCGAGCGGCATGCGTGCCGCGAGCCGCGTCATCTGTCCCGCGCTGTAATCGTCGGTGGGGAGGGTAAGCCCCGGCGCCACCGCATTGACGCGCGCGCGCGCGCCGAAGGCGACCGCCAGCGTCGCCGTCGCCTGCCACAGCGCCTGCTTCGACAGGCTGTAGGCAAGCTGGTCGGGCACCGGGTTGGCGATGCGCTGGTCCAGGATGTTGACGATCGCGGGGCGCCGGCCGCCTTCGTTCGCGGCGACCATGGCGCGCGCGAGCATCACCGGCGCGTGATGATTGATCTGCATCGTTTCGGCCAGCGCGGCGCCGGTCAGCGTGTCCCATTCGCCCTCGGGAAACAGCGAGGCGTTGTTGACGAGCAGCACGGGCGCACGGCCAAACCTTGCGATCACCGCGGGCACCAGCGCATCGACGGCGGCCGGATCAGAGAGGTCGGCGGCGAAGCGGTGACATTCGGCGCCCGTGTCGGCCAGCGCGTCCGCCAACACGGCATCGGCCGCGCCGGGGCTGCGCTTGTGGATTGCGAGCGCATAGCCCTCGTGCGCGAGCCGCGCCGCGATCGCCGCGCCGATCCGGTGCAGACCACCGGTGACGAGTGCGATCGGCGCCGCCGTCATTTGCGCGCCCGGCGCATCGTGATGCCGATCTCTTCGCCATCCTCGGCGATCGCGAGCTTGACGATCTTCACCTCGACCTCTTCGACCTTGTCGTCCTGCAGGAACAGCGTGTCGATGATATGGTCGGCGACGCTTTCGATCAGCACGAAATGCACGTCCTTGGGCAGTCCCTCGGTCGCCGCGAATTTCAGGTTCATATAGTTTTTGGAGGCGCTGAGCGGGGTTGCCGGGTCATAATGATCGGCCATCACCAAGCGCGCACGCACCGAAATGCGCAGCGGCTGCGGCAGGTGGGTTTCTTCGGAATAAATGCCGGTCAGCACATCGACGGTCAGCCCGTCCACTTCCAGCCACAATGTGTCGGTCACAAGAAATTCCTGTCGTACGGGCGCGACATTCGGCTTTCCATTGCCGGTCGGCGACCCTAAAGCGCCGCCGCATTAGCGAAAGGGTGCGCGTTGGTCGAGTTACTTCCATTGTCCGAAATCGAACCGCAGGCAGTCGAGGCGCTCCTCGACGCCGCTTTCGGATCGGACCGCTTTGGACGAACCGCCTATCGCATCCGCCAGGGTATGGATGCGGTCCCCTGCCTCAGCTTCGCCGCTGTCGAGGATGGCGCACTGGTCGGCACGATCCAGTGCTGGCCTGTCGCGCATCGCGATGCGCAGGGGACGGCGACGCCGCTGGTGATGGTCGGCCCGGTTGCGGTGCGCCCCGACGTCCAGCGCGGCGGGCACGGCCGCGCGCTGATGGACCGCATGCTCGAAGCGGCGCGGACGATGGCCGACGGTGCGCTGATGATGATCGGCGATCCCGAATATTATGGCCGCTTCTTCGGCTTCACCGCGGACGCGACGGGAGCGTGGGACTTGCCTGGCCCCTATGAAAAGCACCGCCTGCTCGCGCTCGCCGTCAACGGTCACGATTTGCCTGTCGCGGCGGGGATGATCGGCCCGCGCTGAAGGATCGCTTCAGGCGACCCCGTGATACCACCACACGCCGCCGCGATCCTCCTTGCGCACGCGGCCTTCGACCTCGAGCCGCTTGAGATGCGCCAGCGCTTCGCCGGTCGCCAGATTCTGGTTGTGGGCGCCGATCGGGCGGTTGAACAGCAGCGGGAAGGTGTCGACCGCGCGCATCGGGGTTTCGGCGACCGCTTCGGCAACCTTGTAGAGCCGCATGCGGTGTTCGTCGCGGAGCGCCATCAGGCGGACGTGCAGCCCGCGAAAGGGCTCGCCATGCGCGGGACAGGTCACGACGTCGGCGGGAACGGTCGCGAGCAGCTTGTCGATCGAGGCGAGCCATTCGCCCAGCGGATCGGCATCGGGTTCGGTGATGTTGACCGACACGTTCGAGCTGATCCGCGGCAGTACCTGATCGCCCGAGACCAGCACGCCTTCGCGCTCGTTCCACAGGCACGCATGTTCGGGGCTGTGGCCTGACCCGGTGACGACGCGCCACATGTGTTTACCGAAATCGATCCGGTCGCCGTCGGCGATGCGGACATAGCTGCGCGGCAGCGCGAAGATCATGCGCTGAAACATGTTCCAGCCGCCCGCGCGCTGGCGCTCGATCGCCTCGTCGTCCCATCCCGCGGCGCGCGACTGGGCCAGCACCTCGTCGGGTGCGACGTCGGACGAATCGGCGACGATGGCGCGCGCGGTGAGCATTTCGCCGCGCGTCATCCACAGCTTCACCTGCTGTTTCTTCGCAATCCAGCCGGCAAGGCCGATATGGTCGGGGTGCAGATGGGTGCCAAAGACCCGCGTGATACGCGTGCCCGCGAGCGGCCCGGCATAGAGCGCTTTCCAGGCGTCCGAACAGATGGTCAGGCAAATGCCCGTATCGACCACCGCCACCCCGTCGGAGCCGTCGGGGGCAGCGTCGTCGAGCAGCCAGCTGTTGATGTGGCCCAGCGAACCCGGCATCGGGATGCGCGCCCAGCTGATGCCATCGGCGATGCGGATTGTTTCGCCCATCCCCGGTGCGGCGTCGCCCCAGGGATAGGTCAGGCCGGCGTGGCTCGTCGCGGTGAAGCTGTCGTCCTGGGTCAGCGACGCGTCCGGCGAGCCGCTGGCCGCCGGAATATCATCTTCGTCGCCGCCGACCGCCATGCGTCAGGCTTCGTCGTCCGAATGATCCTCTGCCGCGCGCGCTTCGGCGGCGGCGCTGCGCTCGGCGCGCAGTTCCTCGAGCAGCGCCTCGCGGTCGCCTTCGAAGCGGCTGTCTTCGGGCGCCTTGATCCCCGCCTTTTTCGCGGCCTTCGCGACGATCGCGTCGAGCTCGCGCTGCGAGCAGAGGCCGAGCGTCACCGGATCCTTGGGCACGATGTTCGCGCTGTTCCAGTGGCTGCGATCGCGGATCGCGCCGATGGTGTTGCGCGTCGTGCCGATCAGCTTGCCGATCGCGCCGTCCGACACTTCGGGATGGTTCTTGAGGATCCAGGCGATGCCGTCGGGCTTGTCCTGGCGCTTGCTGACCGGGGTGTAGCGCGGGCCGCGGGTGCGGCGGATCGTGTCCTGCGCCTGCTTGGTCATCTTGAGCTTGTAATTCGGGTCGTTCTGACCCTTTTCAATCTCTTCCATCGACAGTTCGTGGGCGCGAACCGGATCGCGGCCGGTATATTTGGTCGCCGCGGTTTCGTCGGCGATCGCCTGCACTTCCAGGATGTGGATGCCGCAATAATCGGCGATCTGCGCAAAGGTCAGGCCGGTGTTGTCGACCAGCCAGGCGGCGGTCGCGTGCGGCATCAGCGGGGTGGCATCGGCATTGGCCATGACTGCTTCTCCAAAAGCGGAAATAATAAGGGCCGCCCCTCGCGGGGCGGCCGGACATTGGCCGCGGCTTTATACGCCTTTGCCGATGGCGGCAAGCCCCGGCGATTCGGCGGCGTTTGCGGCAATATTGTTTCAAGCCGCCCGGCGATGTGCCGCTTGGCTATTTCAAAAGGAACGCCAGCATCCCGATCAGGCCTTTCGCCTCTGTCGAGCCGGCCGGTACGGGCGGCAGATAAGCACGGCAGTCGAGACAGGCGGCCTGCACCGATCCGCTGCTCGTCAGCATCTGCATATCCTGCACCAGCCGGCGCTCGGCGAGGGTGCGGTTCATTGCCGCGATGCCGAACCAGCCGCGCGGCGCGAGTGCGGTTTCATCCTGCTCGGCGCCGGTCCAGGCGGCGAGCATCTTCGACCATTCGCTCGGCTCTTCCTCGAAATATTGGGCGTGGAAGGCGCCATCGACCTTGGCAAGCTTCGCCGCGGCCGCGAGGGCGTCGGGCAGCCCGCCGAACTGGTCGACCAGCCCGATCTGACGCGCGGTGCCGCCGGCCCAGACGCGGCCCTCGGCGATCGCCTCGATCTTTTCGATGGGCTGTTTGCGGCTCTTGGCGACGAGGCCGGTGAAGCGGGCATAGACGTCCTCGACCCCCGCCTGCGCGAGCTGGTTGAACTCTTCGTTGACGCCGCCGAGGATGTCGGGCTGTCCCGACAGCGGGGTGGTGCGGATGCCATCGGTAGTGACGCCGATCTTGGCGAGTGTCTTGTCGAAGCTCGGCAGGATGCCGAACACGCCGATCGAGCCGGTGATTGTCTCGGGCTCGGCAAAGATGCGGTCGGCGGGGGTCGAGACCCAATAGCCGCCCGACGCTGCAACATTCGCCATCGAGACGACGATCGGCAGCTTCTTCGCCTTGGCGACGAGCAGCGCCTGGCGGATCTGTTCGGACGCCAGCACCGATCCGCCGGGCGAATCGACGCGCAGCACGATCGCCTTGACCCCGTCGTCCGATGCGGCGTCGAGGATATGTTCGGCGATCGTATCGCCGCCAGCGCTGCCGGGGCGCGCCTTGCCGTCGACGATGGTGCCCACGACCGGAACGACCGCGATCGCGGCGCCCTTGGCTTCGGGCGGGTTGGCGGCGACCCAGTTTTTGAGCGGGATCGCATTATAGACCCAGGGCTGGCTGTCGTCGGGCGCGCCAGCGATTTCGGCGACGCGCTCGCCGAAAGCGAGTCGGCCGCCGATCTTGTCGACCAGTCCGGCGTCGAGCGACGCCTTGCTGAGGTCATTGTTTGCGGCCTTCACCACCGCGGCCGGAGTGGCCAGCACCGCGTCGAGCTTCGCCTGCGGCCGCGCCTTCTTCACTTCGGCGAGCCAGGTGTCCCACAGCACCGAGGCATAGGCCAGATTGGCCTCCTTCGCCTCGGGCGACTGGTTGCTGCGCAGATAGGGTTCGACCGCGCTCTTGAAAGTGCCGACGCGATAGATGTTCGCGGTGATGCCGAGCCGGTCCATCAGCCCCTTGTAATAGAGGCGCGAACCGCCGGGGCCGGCGACGGCGACGCCGCCGATGCTGTCGGTCCATATTTCGCTCGCGTGCGCGGCGAGCTGATAGCTGTCGGTCGTGTAGGCGGTGGCGAAGGCGAGCACGGGCTTCTTGGCCGCCCGCACCTTGTCGACCGCGGCGCCGACTTCGGCAAGCGACACCTGTCCGCCGCCGACGAAGCGGTCGAGGTCGAGAACGACGGCGCTGACGCGGTCGTCCTTCGCCGCGGTTTCGATAGCGCGGACGACGTCGCGGGTGCGATATTCCTTCATCCGATCGCCGCCCGACACGGCGGCAAAGGGATCGACCTCGGCCGGTTGTTCGCTCAGCACGCCGTCGAGTTCGACGACGAGCGCGCCCTTGCTGACGGGCAGCGACGCATTGGGACGGCCGGAGAGCAGCGCGAACAGCCCGACGAAAAAGAGCAGGAGGAACAGGAGCGCGAGCCCGTCCTTGATCGCGACGAGCAGGTTCCAAACCTTGCGCGGAAAGCTGGTGCCGCCGCGCGGCCGGTCGTCGCCCGGCAGCGGGCGGCGCACCGGAATGGCCCAGGGGCCGGCGGAATCGGGGGTCTGGGGCGGCGTGGCGCTGGTGTCGGTCATGCCCCCGTGCCTAATCCGCCCGCTCGGCCTTGGCAATCCACGCTTCGACGGGCGTCCGACGAAGCCCCACGGGCGACGTCAGAGCCAGCCCTGTTCGCGGTACCAGCGCACCGTTTCAGCGAGCGCCTCATCGGTGGCGAGCGCGGGCTGCCACAGCGCCGCCGGCGGCTGCGTCCCGGCGGCCGCAACCCAGTCGGGATGCGCAATATAGGCGGCGCGGTCGGGCGTCAGCTTGGCGCGATCGCGGCGGACGAGGCGGTCGAGATGCCCGCCCGCCTTGAGCACCGCCGCCGGCACCGACAACGCCGGAACGCGCGGCCGCCCGACAGCGCGGCCGATCGCCCGGGCGAATTCGCGGTGCGTCCAGCCCCCGTCCTGACCGTCGTCGGGTTCGTAGATGCGGCCGAGGGTCTCGCCCTTATCGGCCGTTACCGCCAGCAGGAGGCGCGCAAGTTCGTCGACATAGATGGCCGACATCCGCCCTGGCGGGGGGAGCAGCGCGATGCCGCGGCCCACCATGCGGAACAGGTCGAGCATGTCGGTGTCGCCGGGGCCGAAGACGGCGGGCGGGCGAATGATGGTCCAGTCGAGCGCGCTTTCCATCACCACGGCTTCGGCGCGTTCCTTCGACCAGCCATAGTTCGACAGCGCCGGCTCGCGCGCGGCGAGCGACGAGACATGGACGAAGCGCGCCACCCCCGCATCGCGGGCGGCGGCTACCACATTGGCGGTCGCTATGGCATTGCCTGCCTCGAACGCGGCGCGCGTCGGTACGTTGACGACGCCGGCGATGTGCAACACCGCATCGGCGCCCGCGATCATCGCAGCAAGGCTGTCGGGCCGGTCGAGCGCGCCGTCGATCCAGGTCACGCCATCGCGCGGTTGCTGCGGCCGCCGCGTCAGCGCGCGCACCTGCCAGCCGGCGGCGACCGCCCGCTGCAATGTCGCGCCGCCCACGAAGCCGGTTGCGCCGGTCATGGCCAGAACGCGCGGCTGGTCCGGCGCGGTCACAACAGGACCAGATGGTCGCGGTGGACGATTGCTGCGCGCGGCGCATAGCCGAGCGCGGCCTCCTGGGCATCGCGGCCGAGGCCGAGGATCGCCTGCGCATCGGCGGCGGTATATTCCGACAATCCGCGCGCGATCGTGCGCCCGTCGGGACCGGCGATGTCGAGGATATCGCCGCGCGCAAAGTCGCCCGACGCGCCGGTGACGCCGGCGGCGAGCAGGCTGGCGCCGCCGGCAAGCGCGCGCACCGCCCCGGCGTCGATCGTCAGTCGCCCCTTGGCGGTCAGCCCGCCTGCGAGCCATGCCTTGCGCGCGCTTGCGCCGCGTTCGGCCGTGAAGAGCGTGTGGCGCGCGTCGGCGGACAAGGGTCGTTCGATCCGCCCCGACGCGATGGCGAGGCTCGCGCCCGCCGAATTGGCGATCCGCGCCGCCGCGATCTTCGACACCATGCCGCCCGACCCCATGCCCGATGCCGAACCGGTGTCGGCCATCGCCTCAATCGCGGCGTCGATGCGGTCGACGCGCGCGATATGCGTCGCGCCGGGCTGCGCCGGATTGCGATCATAAAGGCCGTCGATGTCGGAGAGCAGGACGACGCCGCCGGCACCAGCCGCCTGCGCAACGCGCGCCGCGAGCCGGTCGTTGTCGCCGAAGCGGATTTCCTCGGTCGCGACGCTGTCGTTCTCGTTGATGATCGGAACCACACCCAGGGTGAGCAGCCGGTCGAGCGTCGCGGCGGCGTTGAGGTAGCGGCGGCGATGTTCGAGATCGTCGAGCGTGACGAGGATTTGCGCTGCGGTCAGCCCTTCGGCGCCCAAAACCTCGGCCCAAACCTGCGACAGTGCAATCTGTCCGGTCGCTGCCGCCGCCTGCGCATCCTCAAGGCTGGCGCGGCCGCCCTTGGCAAGGCCGAGCCGGCGAGCGCCGAGCGCAATCGCCCCCGACGACACCACGGCAACCTGCTGCCCGGCGCGGCAACGTGCCGCGATGTCGGCGGCGATCCCGGCCAGCCAGTCGCGCCGCACCGCGCCGCCTTCGTCGACGAGCAGCGCCGACCCGATCTTGACGATCAGCCGCGGGCAGGAGGCAGGCGCGAATAACATGCGCGCCCGATAGCGCGCCGATGCCTGCGCGCCAACGAAATTAGACTAAGGCGCGTCAACACGGTCCAAGCTGATCAAACGTCCACTTTGGGGTGATGGGGTGGACGCCCCCCGGCGGCATCGCGCTCGGTGCCTCGCTGATCGTCACAATGGGCAGCGCGGTCGGCGAAACGCCGGTGGTCGAGATCGACCGCGTCGCGCAATGGTACGGACTGACCCCGACCGAGGCGCGCCTCGCGGTCTGGCTCGCCGGCGGCAAGTCGCTGCAGGACTATGCCGCGCTCCGCGCCGTCAGCCTCAACGCCGCGCGCTTCACCCTGAAAGGCATCTTCCGCAAGACCGGCGCGACCAGCCAGGCGCAACTCGTCGCGATGCTCGCGCGGCTGCCAACGCTCCAGAGCGGAGAGAATTGAGCTTCTGCAATTGATCCCAATGATTTAGGGTTGGCTGCCCGACAGGAAGGAATCAGGCCGATGCTCTTCCCCCGCCTTCTGCTTGCCGCCGCGCTGTTCGCGCAGACACCCGCGGCCTTCGCCGAACCTGCCGCCGATGCAACGCTGCGCTCGCCCGACGACATCGTCGTCGAGGGCGAGCGGCTGACGCGCGAGGAAGCGAAGAAGCGCGCCAACGCCTTCATCCGCACCCTCGGCGTCGCGCCCGGCATCTATTCCCAGGACAGCGTCGCGCGCTGGACGGTCAGGCTCTGCCCGCGCGCGCTCGGCCTGTCGGATGAACATGCCGCGCTCGTCGAGGGCTGGTTTCGCGACACCGTCCGCTCGAGCGGCGCAAGAATCGCCGACGGCAAATGCGACACAAACGTCCTCCTCCTCTTCGTCGACGACGGCGCGAATTTCATCAAGCTGTTCAAGGCCCGCTATCCGGGCCAGTTCGCCGATATGAGCGGCCCCGACATCCGCGACCTCGTCGAGCTCGATAAGCCGGTGCGCTGGTGGTATTCGGTCCGCCGGACCAGCGGCGGCCTCAGCCTGATCGGGCCGCAAACCCTCCGCAGCATCGAAGGCGCGACGATCGTCATCGACGTCAACGACGCCGAGGGCGCCACGTTGCGCGCGGTGACCGACTATGCCGCCTTCGTCGCGCTGAGCGGCATCCGCATCCGCGCCGAGCCCCAGTCGCAATCGATCCTCGGCCTGTTCGACGACCGCCAGGGCAAGCGCGAACTGACCGAGTGGGACAAACGCTTCCTGACCGCGCTCTACACCATCCCGCACGAACGCAAGGGCCGCTACCAGCGCGGCAGGCTGGTAGGCGCGCTGCTCAAGCCGGACGATAAGGAATAGCGTCTGTTTTGGATGGGAAGCGGACATCTTTCTGTAAACCCTGAGCCACTAGTAAGAACCGCATGGCCCGAAACAAATTTCCTGCTGTCATGCTCTATGCCTTGACCTTACAATGGCATTGGGTGCCTTTCTTGTATGGGGTCTCAGTGCCCGGCCAAATCAGCGCGATTATCTTTGGCGCTTTGTGGTTGATCGCTGCGACGGTCACATATCGTCAGGCCGTGACGTTACCAAATTTCGTGGCCGCCTTCATAGTTCTCTATGCCGTCGATATCAGCGTCACATTATGGCAGTCCCTGCGGCGTTGGAATTTGTCCGCGCGGCCTAGCGCTTGCCGCCGAAGGTGTAGCTCAGCGCGATCCCGAATGCTGGCTGGTTACGCGAACCGAAGGCGCGGGTGACGGGCGAGTCGGCAGCATCGCCGACGAGGCGGTCGTAGCGCGCAAAGGCCGCGACGCCCCAATTTCGCGTCAACTGGCGCATATAGCCCGCTGTGACGCCGACCGATTGCACGCCGCCCTTGGGATCATAGGCGGGCAGGCCCGAGGCGGCGACATCAGTAGGAGCGACGCCGAAATAGGCGCGGCTATATTTGCTGTCGCCGAGCGAGACGCGCGGCCCGATCGAAAACAGCCAGTCGTCGCCCTGGCGCGCGACATAATCGGCGCCGACATCGCCGACCCAGCCGCCATGACCGCCGAGGCCCTTGCGCGCTTCGACCCGCACGCGCAGCGCCGGAGTTAGCCAGGCTTGGGCGAAGGCGCCCGCTTCGACCGTCAGTCCGACCTTGGGCAGGTTGCCGCCGACGGCTTCGGGCTTGCGCTTGCGGATTATGCTGGCGGTCGGGCCGAAGTCGAATTTCTTGTCGTCGACAAGGTCGAAGCCAAAGCTCTGGTCGGGGGCCTCGAAGGCGAAATCCTCGCCGGGCTTGGCGCGCGAGAGGTCGACGAAGGGCCCGAGGACGAGCTTTTTCGATCCGGGGGTTTCGGGCCAGAATTGCGGCCCGGCGAAGATGCGGGTGCGCTTGCCGGTCGTTTCGCCTTCGTCCTGCGCGGCGGCCGGGATGGCGGTAAGCGCCGTGGCCGCGGCCAGGCAGAGCGAGAGAGGCGCGCGCAGGGCGCGGGACGCATGGGGAGGCATGACGAACTCCTTGTTGTTCCGCGATCAAATGCCCCGCGGGCGCGTTTCGTTCCGCGCCGGCCGCCGCGCCGTCAAAGCGGCGACCAGGTGCCTTCGTCGTCGCCGTCGTCGCGATGGTCGGCCGCGGGCGCAACCGGGCCGATGGCTTCGAGCAATTTGTCGAGCACCGCGCCCACGCCTTCGCCGCTGGCGCCCGACAGCGCCATGACCGGATAGCCGCTTGCTTCTTCAAGCTCGGCCTTGAGCGCGGCGATCAATTCCTCGTCGAGCGTATCGACCTTGTTGAGCGCGACGACGACCGGCTTGTCGGTCAACCCCGCGCCATAGGCGTCGAGTTCGTCGCGCACGATGTGATAGCTGGTCGCGACATCGGCATCATTGGCGTCGACCAGATGCAGCAGCACGCGGCAGCGTTCGATATGCCCCAGAAAGCGGTCGCCGATCCCCGCGCCATCGGCCGCACCTTCGATCAGGCCGGGAATATCGGCGATGACGAATTCGCGCCCCTTGTGGCTGACGACGCCGAGTTGCGGCCGCGTCGTCGTAAAGGCATAGGCGCCGACCTTGGCCTGCGCGTTGGAGACGGCGTTGATGAAGGTTGACTTGCCGGCATTGGGCAGCCCGACGAGCCCGGCGTCGGCGAGCAGCTTCAAGCGCAGCCACACCCACATCTCCTCGCCCGGCCAGCCGGGGCCGTGCTGACGCGGCGCGCGATTGGTCGAGCTTTTGTAGCTCGCATTGCCGCGGCCGCCGTCGCCGCCGCGCAGAAAGACGATGCGCTCGCCCTCTTTGGTCAGATCGGCGAGCAGGCTGCGATCTTCGTCATCGGCCAGGATCTGCGTGCCGATCGGCACCTGGATCACCAGATCGTCGCCGCCCGCGCCGGTGCGATCGCGGCCGGCGCCGGGGGTGCCGCGGCGGGCCTTGAAATGCTGGGTATAGCGAAAGTCGATCAGCGTGTTGAGCCCGCTCACCGCCTCGAACACGATGTCGCCGCCCTTGCCGCCGTTGCCGCCGTCGGGACCGCCATATTCGATATATTTCTCACGGCGAAACGAAACGGCGCCGGGGCCGCCGTCGCCGGACTTCACGAAAATCTTTGCCTGATCGAGGAAATGCATCGGCGCTCTTTAGGGCGATGGGCGGCTTTTGGCTAGGTCGCGATGGAGCCCGCGAAGATGGCGCTGCCTTTGCTGTGCGCCGCGATATTTTCCCCGCCTATCGGGAGGCCCAATAATCGAACGCAATCTGTTGCTGTTCGCGGATGAAACGTGCCGCGGCGGCACCTTCCCACGGGCCGTCGTAGCCGAGCAACAGCGCAGTGCCGCCGACCCACCAGCCCTGACCGGGCAGCCGGTCGCTCTCGCGCACCACAAGCACGGCGAGATCGGGTTCGCCATCGAGCGCGCACAGCCGGTCGACCTCGCCCAGCGTCTTGCACAGCGCGCGCATCTTGGGCCGCGTGAAGCGGAAACCCAGGTCGCCGAGTATTTCCGAATAGCTGACGCTGCGTCCGTCGCGCGCCGCGGCGGTCAGGATCGCGCGGATGCGCGGCGCGTCGCCCAGCGCGCTCGCGTCGGCGGCCGCCGTCTCTGCGCCTAGCCCCTGGTCTTTGGCGGCCATGGGAAAAAGCCCGAGGTGCGCTGGACATAGTCGGCATAGCCGGGACGCGTCTTGTGCAGGCCCTTTTCGAGCAGCGCCTTGCCCGACCAGCGCGTCAGGGTGAAGGTCAGGAAGACGGGACCGATGACGCTCGCGACGGCGGCCCACAGCCCGATGTCGGCAGCGACCAGCCAGATGCCCCACCAGGTCAGCGCATCGCCGAAATAATTGGGGTGCCGCGTATACCGCCACAGGCGGGTGTCGAGCACCTTGCCCTTGTTCGCCGGATTCTTGCGAAAGGCATCGAGCTGCGCGTCGCCGATGCTTTCGAACGCGATGCCGGTGAGCGCCGCGGCAATGCCCGCCCAGCCGATGACGCCCAGCGCCGGCACCGGATCGGCCACGCTGGCCCAAATGCCGATCTGCGCGGGGAGGCAGGTGAGGAACAGGAGCGGCGCCTGCGTCAGAAAGACGGTGAGGAGCGCCGTCTGCGCCCAGCTCCAGCCGCGGCGTTCCATCGTCCGCGCCATGATCCGTGTGTAGCGTGGGTCTTCGCCATGCGCGCGCCAGCGCACGAAGAGATGGATCGACAGGCGCAGCCCCCACAGCGTCGTGAGCGCGAGGATCGCCGCCGCGTGCACGCCTTCGATACCGACCTGCGCCGCGCTTGCGAGTGCCAGCAGCACCATGCCGAAGGCCCAGAAGGCATCGATGAACGAGACGTCGCGGATCGCCACCGCGATACCCCAGAGGATGAGGATCGCCGCGATCAGTGCCGCGAAATCGATCGCCAGAAGCGTCACTATGTCGGTCATCGGCCCGGTCCCTCCTCGCCCTGTGCCTCCACGCCCTGCACCTCCTCGTCGCGGCCGACGATGTCGTCGATCGACCGGACGGCGCGTTCGGGTATTTTCGGAATACAGCTTTTATAGACGTCGAACACCTTCATCATATCGGCGCGGAAATCCCCCGTCGGCCAGATCAGCGGCCCCAGGCCGCCGGTCTTGGTGCCATAGTCCATCAGGCCGACGACCATCGGCACCTTCGCGGCGAGCGCAATCTGGTAAAAGCCGGTGCGCCATTTCTTCGCCTTGCCCCGCGTCCCTTCGGGCGCGACGGTCAGCATGAATTCCCGGCGCCGCGCGAATTCCTGCACCATCTGCTGCACGACATTGCTGCTGTTCCGGCGATCGACCGCAATCCCGCCCATCTGCCGCATGAAACCGCCGAGCGGCCATTTGAACAGCGACAGCTTGCCCATGAAATGGGCGCGCACGCCTAGGTCGGCGGTCAGTCCGAGATAGTTGACGAAATCCCAGTTGCTGGTGTGCGGCGCGGCGATGATGATAAAGCGGCGCGGTTCGGGCACCTCACCCACCGCGGTCCAGCCGCGCAGCCGGTACAGCAGCAACAGCAGGCGGCGCACCGCGCGCGCGACCGGCCCCGGCAGATCGTCTTCGATCGGCGTCACGTCTCTCTCCCCATCCTTAGGGTCAGGACCCTTGCGCGACTTGCGCGAAAGCGGCGCCGCGCGCAAGCGGCTTGCGGCGCGCGGCGCTTTCTGCTCCTGTCGCGGCCTGTTCAGGGGAGGCCAACCAATGAAGATCATGTCCGCCTTGCTGTCGTCGGCGCTGCTCGTCGCCGCGCCCGCCACCGCGCAGCAGACGGCGCCGCGCGCGGACCAACTCGCCTTTCGCGATCTTTACAAGGAACTGGTCGAAACCGACACCACGCTGTCGGCGGGGAGCTGCACGCTCGCCGCCGAACGCATGGCGGCGCGCCTCAAGACGGCGGGCTTCGGCGACGATCAACTGACGCTGTTCGCGGACCCCGATCATCCGAAAGAGGGCGGCCTTGTCGCGGTCTATCCCGGCACATCGAAGACCGCCAAGCCGATCCTGCTCATCGCGCATATCGACGTTGTCGAGGCGAAACGTGCCGACTGGGAACGCGACCCGTTCAAGATGGTCGAGGAAAACGGCTATTTCTATGGCCGCGGAACGCTCGACGACAAGGCGCAGGCGGCGATCTGGACCGACACGCTGATCCGCTTCCGCAAGGAAGGGTACAAGCCGAAGCGCACCGTCAAGCTGGCGCTGACCTGCGGCGAGGAAACCAACGGCGCCTTCAACGGCGCCGAATGGCTGGCGGCAAACAAGCGCGACCTGATCGACGCCGAATTCGCGCTCAACGAAGGCGGCGGCGGCGACAGCGACGGCAAGGGCCATGTGATCGGCCAGTCGGTGCAGGTCGGCGAAAAGACCTTCGCCAATTTCCGCCTCGAAACCCGAAACGCGGGCGGCCACAGCTCGGTGCCGGTGCGCGACAATGCGATCTATCAGCTCGCGCGGGCGCTGACGCGGATCGACGAATATGAATTTCCGGTCGAAATGACCGACACGACACGGCGCTTCTTCAGCGAAGCGGGCGCCGCGCGCGGGGACGAAATGGGCAGGGCGATGGCCGCGCTGGCCGCGGATCCCGCCGACAAGGCGGCAGAGGCGATCGTCAACAAGGATCGGTTCCTCCACGGCAATATCCGCACGACCTGCGTTGCGACCCTGCTCGACGGCGGGCACGCCCCCAATGCGCTGCCGCAGCGGGCGGGCGCCAATATCAACTGCCGCATCTTCCCCGGTCATCCGATCGAGGAGATCAAGGCCGAGCTGGAAAAGGTGATCGGCGACCCCGGCGTCACCGTGACGCAGCTCCCGCCAAAGCGCCCCGCGCCGCCGGCACCGCCGCTCGACCCCAAGGTGATCGGCCCGATGGAAAGGCTCGTCGCGCGCTATTGGCCGGGGCTGAAGGTCATCCCGTCGATGGCGAACGGCTATACCGATGCGACCTTCCTCGGCGCAGTGGGCATCCCGACCTATGGCATTCCCGGCATCTGGGGCGACCCCGACGGCAACGGCGTCCACGGCCTCAACGAACGGGTCGAAGTGAAGGCGGTCTATGTCGGCCGCGACTTCATGTACGATCTGGTCAAGGCCTATGCCGACAAGCCGTAGGATCGATCCTCCCAAGCCCTTTGCGTTGATGCGCTAGGATTGCTATCGCGCCGCGACAATGGCCAGCACCACAGACGACCTTCCGCCTCCTGAACCCGGCAATATCGACACCCCCTTCGGCAGCGCGCTGTCGGAGCGCTATCTGGTGTATGCGCTGTCGACGATCACGGCGCGGTCGCTGCCCGACCTGCGTGATGGGCTGAAGCCCGTGCATCGCCGCCTCTTGTGGGCGATGCGCGCGATGCGGCTCGACCCGTCGCAGGGCTACAAGAAGTCGGCGCGCGTCGTCGGCGACGTCATCGGTAAATTCCACCCGCACGGCGACACCGCGGTCTATGATGCGATGGTCCGGCTCGCGCAGGATTTCTCGCTGCGCTATCCGCTGGTCGACGGGCAGGGCAATTTCGGCAACATCGACGGCGATAATGCCGCCGCCTATCGCTATACCGAGGCGCGGCTGACGCGCGTCGCGATCGACCTGATGCAGGGGCTCGACGAAGGCACGGTCGATTTCCGTCCGACCTATAATGGCGAAGACGAAGAGCCGGAGATCATGCCCGGCCTGTTCCCCAACCTGCTTGCCAATGGCGCGAGCGGTATTGCGGTGGGCATGGCGACCAACATCCCGCCGCACAACGCCGCCGAGGTGATCGACGCCGCGCTGGTGCTGCTCGACAATCCCAAGGCCGAGCTTGCCGAGTTGCTGACGCATGTGCGCGGCCCCGATTTCCCGACCGGCGGCGTCATCGTCGACAGCGCGGAGACGATTGCCCACGCCTATGAAACCGGACGCGGCAGTTTTCGCGTCCGTGCGCGCTTTTCGACCGGCAAGCAGGACGGCGCGTGGGAGGAGACGGGGATCGAGAAGCAGGCGGGCGGCACGTGGCAGCTCGTCATCAGCGAGATTCCCTATGGCGTTTCCAAGGGCAAGCTGATCGAGGCGATCGCGCAGCTTATCGCCGACAAGAAGCTGCCGATCCTCGAGGATGTCCGCGACGAAAGCGCCGAGGATATCCGCATCGTGCTGGTGCCCAAGAGCCGCAACGTCGATCCCGACATCCTGAAGGAAAGCCTCTACCGGCTGACCGAGCTCGAAAGCCGCTTCGCGCTCAACCTCAACGTCCTCGATGCGACGCGCACGCCCAAGGTGATGGGGCTGCACCAATTGCTCACCGAATGGTTGCAGCATCAGATCATCGTCCTTGTTCGCCGCGCGGAGCATCGCATCGGCAAGATCGACGATCGGCTGGAACTGGTCGGCGGCTATCTCATCGCCTTCCTGAACCTCGACCGGGTGATCGAGATCATCCGCACCGAGGACGAGCCGAAGGCGGTGATGATGGCCGAATTCGAGCTGACCGACCGCCAGGCCGAGGCGATCCTCAACATGCGCCTGCGCAGCTTGCGCAAGCTCGAGGAAATGGAGCTGAAGCGCGAGCAGGCCGACCTGATCGCCGAGCGCGAGGAGCTGGCGAAGCTCGTCGCGAGCAAGGATCGCCAGAAGACGCGGCTGCGCAAGGATCTGGAAAAGCTGAAGGCCGTCTATGGCCTCGATACGCCGCTCGGCGCGCGGCGCACCGCGATCGCCGAAGCCGCGCCGGTGCGCGACATTCCGCTCGACGCGATGATCGAGAAGGAACCGGTGACGGTGATCCTGTCGAAGCGTGGATGGATTCGCGCCCAGCGCGGCCATGTCGCGGCGGATCAATGGGGCGAGTTCAAGTTCAAGGAAGGCGATGAACTCGCCTTCGCGGCGCATGCCCAGACGACCGACAAGCTGCTCGTCGCGGCGAGCGACGGGCGCTTCTATACCGTGGGCGCCGACAAGCTGCCCGGCGGGCGCGGCTTCGGCGAGCCGCTGCGCCTGATGGTCGACATCGACCCCGACGCGCGCATCGTCGCGCTGATCCCGGCGAGCGCCGACGGCCGGCTGCTGCTCGCTTCGTCGAGCGGGCACGGCTTCGTCGCGCAGATGGCCGATGTGATCGCCGAAACGCGCAAGGGCCGCAATGTCGTCAATCTGAAGCCCAAGGCACACTTGTCGGTCGTCCGCACGATCGCGGCGAACCATGACAGCGTCGCGGTGATCGGCGAGAACCGCAAACTTGTCGTCTTCCCGATCGCCGAAGTGCCGGTGATGGCGCGCGGTCAGGGCGTGATGCTGCAGAAATATCGCGATGGCGGCCTGTCCGACGCGACGAGCTTCGTCTTTGCCGAAGGGCTGAGCTGGACGATGGGGGGCGAGACGGGGCGCGTGCGCACCGAAACCGACCTCGGGCCGTGGCGCGTCGCGCGCAGTGCGTCGGGGCGGATGCCGCCAACCGGTTTCCCGCGTAACAATCGCTTCGACTGATCGCAATTTACGTTGCCGTAAATAGCTTCTTTACCTCCGGTCACTTAGGCATCGACCAATGGGGAAAGGTCGCATCAAACCCTTTGTTATGCCAATAGATAGAACCGGTGAAGACCGGCCATCCTTGTTTGTCGGCTGGATCGACGCCTTACCGGTCCCCGCCGCGCTTGTGCGGCCGCTGGCGCGCGGCAATTTTCGCCTGCATGCCAGCAATGCCGCGTTCGACCGGCTCGACCTGTCGCCGGCGGGTGTCGAGGCGCCGATCGAATTGCGCCGCGCGATCGAAAAGGCCGCACAGCATATCGGCGGCGTCCACGAATTTTCCTGCCGCCTGGGCGAAGGCCCGGCGGCGCGCGACCTGCGCGGATCGATCGGCCCGCTATCGGACGAGAGCGGCGACGATTCGCTGTTCCTGCTGACCCTGATCGACCGGACGCAGGAAATGATGACCGAGCGCAATCTGCGCCGCGAACTCGTTTCCGACAGCCTGACCGGCCTGCCCAATCGCGCCGGGTTCGAGGAACTGGTCGAACAGCGCAGTACCGAGCAGGAAGCGGGCGATCATGCCATCCTGTTGCTCGACCTCGCGCGGTTCAGCCGCATCAACGAACATATCGGTCCGCTGGCCGGTGACGAACTGATCATCACCGTGGCGCGGCGCCTGAAATCGAGCCTGCGCAGCGGCGACATATTGGCGCGCACCGGCGGCGACGAATTCGCCATCTCGACGCGCATCGCGGGCGGCAAGGCCGACGTCCGCGAAATGGCGCGCCGTATCCGCGGCTGCTTCGACCACCCCTTCCGCATCGGCGAGCTGAAGGTCAGCGTCGATTGCGCGCTCGGGTGCGCGATTCAATCCGCGCCCGACACCGATGTCGCCGACCAGATCCGCCACGCGCAGATCGCACTCAAGCGGGCGAAGCAGACCGACCGCATCGAAATCTACGAACCCGAGGCGGCGCTGCTCGCCGACAATCGTTTCGGGCTCGAAACCGAATTGCGCAACGCGATCGAGGAAGACCGCCTGCACCTCGACTTCCAGCCGCTCGTCGAACTGTCGACGGGCAAGGTTGCGGGCTTCGAGGCGCTGGCGCGCTGGAACAACAGCGCCGGCCGCGCGGTGTCGCCCACCGAATTCATCCCGGTGGCAGAGGATTCGGGGCTGATCGTGCCGCTCGGCCAATGGGCGATCGCCAAGGCGGCCGAAACGCTCGCCGCATGGGACCGCGAGAATGATGCCCCGGTCGACTGCTATATCTCGGTCAACGTGTCGGCGATCCAGCTCGTTCGCGACGATGTCGCGGCGGTGGTCCGCGAGGCGCTGGCGCGGCACGGCATCGGCGGCGACCGGCTGATGATCGAACTCACCGAAAGCGCGATCATCGGCGATCCCGACCTGGCGCTGTCGGTGCTGAGCGAACTCAAGGCGGTCGAGGCCCGGGTCGCGATGGACGATTTCGGCACCGGCTATTCGAACCTCGCCTATCTCCAGCGCCTGCCACTCGACGTTCTCAAGATCGACCGCAGCTTCGTCGACCATATGGTCGAGGACCGCGACAAGGCGGCCATCGTCCGCACGATCCAGAGCCTTGCCGAAGTGCTCGGCATGCGCACGACCGCCGAAGGGGTGGAAACCGCTGATCAGGCGCGGCTGCTCTCGGCGCTCGGCTGCGATTTCGGTCAGGGCTATCTGTTCGCGCGGCCGATGGATGCCCGCGCGGCGATCGCCTATTGGCGTCAGTCGCTGCTCCGCCCGATCATCTGATCGACCAGTTCGGCGACGCGCGCGGCGTCCGGATAATCTTCCGCCACCCATTGCGCCTCGACGCCTTGCAGGATGCGCGCAACCTCCGGGCCCGCCGCGATGCCGCGTGCAACGATGTCGCCGCCGCGCACCGGAAGCTGCGGCACGGTCCAGCCGTCGAGCGCCGCGACCGCAGCCGCTGCATCGCTCTCATTCCCGCCGAGCAGCCGCGCGTCGCGCGCCGCCTCGATCCCGATGGCATGGGCAAGCTGACGCACCGGCCGCGCGTCGTGGCGATACGCGCTGATCGCCGACAGATGCTTGCGTTGCCGCGTCGACAGGCGCAGCCGGCTCGCGACCTGATCGGCGATGCCGGCGTCGGCGGGCAACAGCGCGGCGAGCCGGCGCAGCGCCGCGGGCGCCGCCGCGGTCGCGCTTTCATTGGCGAGCAAGCGGTCGAGCGCTGCGGCGAACGTCGGATCGAGTTCGGGCAGGATCACCGCGAAGATGCCGTCGGCCGCCATCTGGCCGACGATTGCGCGCGGATCGGGAAGCGACAATATCTTGGTCAACTCGTCGGCGATGCGCTCGCGCGACAGGCTCTTGAGCGACTGGCGCGCGGCGGTCACAGCGGCGTGGCTGACGGGTTCGAGGTTGCCGTCCCCGAAGCGCGCGGCAAAACGGTAGAAGCGCAGGATACGCAGATAATCTTCGGCGATCCGGGTCGCCGCATCGCCGATGAAGCGGACGCAGCCCGCCTGCAGGTCGGCAAGCCCGCCGAACCAGTCGTCGACCGCGCCGGTCAGCGGATCGGCGTAGAGCGCGTTGATCGTGAAGTCGCGCCGCGCCGCATCCTCGCGCCAGTCGTCGGCAAAGGCGATCGTGGCGCGGCGGCCGTCGGTTTCGACATCGCGGCGCAGCGTCGTGATCTCGTGATGATCGCCGCTCGCGATCGCGGTCACCGTGCCGTGCGCGATGCCGGTCGGAATGACCTTGATATCGGCCGCCTCGAGCCGCCGCGTCACCTCTTGCGGCAGCAGCGGGGTCGCAAGGTCGATGTCGGTGACGGGCAGGCCGAGCAGCGTATCGCGCACCGCCCCGCCGACGATCTTCACCGCATCGGCGCCGAGCGCGGCGACGATCCGGCGCAATCCGGCGCGGCCGCGCCACGCGGCATCGGGCAGCATCGTTACCCCCATCTCAGCGATGCCAGCCGGGCGGCAGCCGCCGCGCCAGATTGATGATGATATCCGCCGTCACGCCCCAGATCCGCCGTCCCTGCCAATGCATGTCATAATAGCGGCGCACCTGCCCTTGCCAATGCGCCTGCTGGCGTTCGTAATTGGCGGGATCGAACAGGATGTCGAGCGGCACTTCGAACCAGTCCTCGACCTCGTCGGGATTGGGATCGAGCGGCAGGTCGGGCGGGATGACGCCGAGGACCGGGGTGATGTGATAGCCGCTACCCGAACGATAGGCGTCGGTCGTCCCGGCGACCGCCACGTCGCGGCGGTGCAGGCCGATTTCCTCTTCGGCTTCGCGCAGCGCCGCATCGACCGCATCGGCGTCGCCGGGATCGATCTTGCCGCCCGGAAAGGCGACCTGTCCCGCATGGCTGCGCAGCCATTGCGGCCGCTGGGTCAGGATGACGCCGGGGTCGGGCCGGTCGGTGAAGGCGATCAGCACCGCCGCGTCGCGCAGCGAATCGCCGCGATGGAGCAGATAGCCCTCATCTTCGCCATGATCGGGAAGCAGATTGTCGAGCGCATCGCGCAGCTTTGCCGAGAGCATCAGCGGTCCACCAGCGGAAAGCAGGCGCCGTTCGACCAGATGGCGGGCGGATCGCCGCCTTCGGCCAGCGCCATCTCGACAATCTCGTAATAGAGCGCGCGGTCGATGCGCGCCTCCAGCCCGTTGCCGATCGCGCCGCGCACATGCAGCCGCGGGTCGGGATGATCGGGGTCGCCCCCGAAGGACAGCGGGTGATCGGCGCCCGCCATGACCAGATCGTCGGTGTCGAGCCGGAACAGCAGCGTGCGCGCCGCGCCTTCGCCCTCGCTTTTCATCTCGACGGCGCGGAAGGCGGTATCCTCGACCGCAATCGCCAGTTTTTCGGCCGGGGTGACCAGGACATGGCCGCCATCGGGTTCGCGGCGCAGGATCGTCGAAAACAGCTTCACCATCGCCGGGCGGTTGATCCGGCCGCCTTCATGATACCAGCTGCCGTCGGCGCGGATTTCCATCGCGCTGTCGCCCGTGCGCGCCGGATGCCAGCTTTCGACCGGCGGCAGTTTGCGCGCCGCGAGCAATTCGGCGGCCTCGGCCGGAGAAAGCTGCGCGAAGGATTTGGGAAGCGAGGGCGCGGGGCTGACCATCAAACCGACATAGGAAGGTGGGTGGGCAAGTAAAGAGAGCAGTCGCGTGCGGGGTGCTGCGCCGCCGGGATAATGCGCCTTCTCGAGCGGTTCACCGCGGGCGATTCATCACCCAGCTGAACGCCATCGCATTGAAGATGGTGTAGAGGCCATAAAGCAGCATCGCGGTGAACCAGTTGCGCGTCGCGATCGCCATGGCCCCGACGAGCAGCAGGAATTCGAACACATAGGTGATGTGCGGACCCACCTTGTCGGCGAGCGGCCGGACCATCTGCTGCACCAGCGGATCGTCGCTTTCCATGAAGGCGCGGTGCATCGCGAAATTGCCCACCCCGGCGCAGAAAATGGCGATGATCGCGATCCACATGCGCATCAAATGGGGCCTAATGGGTGGAAATGCCAGCGGCTTTGCGGTTAAGAGCGGCGGCACGGCTCTACGCCCGATCGGAAAACCGGTCCCGGGGACAATCACCCGGGGCATCCCCACAAGAAGGATCCCGTTCGATGAGACAGTTCGCGCCGCTGCCGGTTGCCATTCTCCTGACCGCTGTCGGCGCGCCGCCGGCGCATGCCGCCGTTACCGGTCCGGCGCTGCCCGCCGCGACGGTGCCGGCGGTCACGGCGGCGATGGAGGTGCGGCCCTTGCCCTTGCCCGATCCGGTGCGCGCGATGATTGGCGCCGCTATCGATAGCGGCGAGCGCAAGGATGTGGAAACCGTGGTGGCGCTCGCCAAGGCGACCAATCCGCGATCGCTCGATGAAATCGACGCGATCCTCTCGGCCTGGCGCGCGCGAACCAAGCGGGAGCCCGAGCGTGATCCGGTCCTCCAGATGCTGGCCGCCGCCATGGCGAGCAAGAAGGACGGCGATGTAGAAGCGGTGGGGGCGCTTGCCAAAAAGACCAGCCCCGCACAGGTCGCCGACATCGATGCGCTGCTGGTCGATTATCGCGCCAAGCGCGCGGCCGAGAAGCAGGCGGCGGCCGATGCGGCGCGAGCGCGGCTGGCGAGCGCGAAATTCTGGCAGCATTGGAAGGGCGAGGGGCAGATCGGTGCCTCGCACAGTTCGGGCAATTCGAAATCGACCGGGCTCAGCGCCGGCATCGCGCTGGCGCGCAAGGGGCTGGACTGGGATCAGCGCTTCCGCGTTCAGGCCGATTATCAGCGCACCAATGGCAAGACGACGATCGAGAAATATCTTGCCGAATATGAACCGCAAATCCGCATGGGCGACCGTGCCTTTGCCTTTGGCCTGGGCCGGTGGGAGCGCGACCGGATGCAGGGGTTCGATGCGCGTTGGAGCGCGTCGGGCGGGCTTGGCTACAAGCTGATCGACGGCAAGACGATGACGCTCAACCTGAAGGCCGGGCCGGCGTGGCGGCAGACCGAACTGGTTGCGGGCGGGCATGAGAGCGAGCTCACCGGGCTCGCGGGGCTCGATTTCGGGTGGCAGATGTCGCCGAACCTGCGGCTGACCCAGGTCGCCTCGACGATCGTCGGCGATCGCACGACCACGACCAGTTCGCTGACCGCGCTCAATGCCAAGCTTTCGGGTGCGCTGTCGGCGCGGGTCTCCTATTCGGCCGACATCGACACCCATCCGCCGGCGGGGGTCAAGACCGTCGATACGCTCACCCGCTTCACGCTCGTTTACGGCTTTTAATCGAAGATTTCGGCGCCGCCGATCTCGCGGCCCGCTTCGAGCAGGCCGACGCCGGGGACGTGGTTGAATTCGATGCGGATGCCGTCGGGGTCTTCAAAGAGGATCGAATAATAGCCCGGCGCCCAGGGCTCCTCCTGCGGGCCGTGGACGAAGACGATGTCGTTGCGATCCTTCAAAAAGGCATAAAGGCGGTCGACCGCGTCCCGATCGCGCATCCGGAAACAGGCATGATGCAGCCCCGGCGCGCCCTGATCGAAGCGTTTCCCGGCATTTTCCGGGCTGCCGGTCCGGATGCCGATCGCGGTGCGGCCGCCGACGCCGTACAGCATCGCGTCGCTGTCGAGCACCACCTTGAGCTCGAGATAGCCGATGAGGTCGCGCCAGAAAGCCGTCGACCGCGCGAAATCGCCGGCGGTCAGGATCACATGGGCGACCCCGTTGAGATCGCCGGTCATTTGATCGCCGCGAGGGTGTAGAGAAATTCGGCGAAGCCCATCGTTGCATCGACCATGCCCGCGACCTTGGGATTGGTCGAATCGATCAGATAATATTCGTTCGGCGCGTGCGCGCCCGACCCGTGGCCGATGCCGAAATGGGCGGCGGGGATCGACACGGGCGGCGCGGTGAAGGTCGCGCCCGGCCAGCTTCCCGCCAGACGCGCGTTGATGTTCGCCTTGACGCCCAGCGCCTTGTAGGTGGCAAGCTCGGTACGGACGAGGCGGCTGTCCTCGGCGACTTCGGTCGGATCATAGCCGCCCGACACATTCATCTCGACGTCGGAGAAGCCATGCTTGTCGAGGTGGGCGCGCAGCTTCTTTTCGGCCTCGGCGCGCGTCTGGTTGGGGACGAGGCGGAGGTCGAGCTTCGCGACCGCGCGGCCGGGCAGGATCGTCTTGCCGCCGGGACCGGTGTAGCCCGCGACCAACCCTTCGATATTGACCGTCGGTTCCTGCGCGAGCCGGATCAGCGCATCGTCATATTTGAGGTTGTCGATCCAGACGTTGACGCCGAGCGCCTGCTTTTCGGCCGCCTCGTCGGCGCCCTTTGCGGCTTCTCGGATCAGCATCTTTTCGCGCTCGGTAAGCGGGCGGACATTTTCGAACCAGCCCTCGATCGCCGGCGTATTGCCGTCGGGCGTGACCAGCGTCTGGAGCGCCTGCACCAACCGCCACGCTGGCGAATCGAGCATCGCCTTCAGGCTGGAATGAACGTCGCCCTTGGGGCCGCGGCCCCATTTTTCACCGCTGGCGATCAGTTCAAGTTCGATGATACCCTTCGACCCCAGATTGACATCGACCGCGCCGGTCTTGTCCTGCGAGGCGAAGGGGATGAAAATGCCGTCGCATTTCTTGAGCGCGGCGAGCACATTCGGTTTGGTCGCGACCTGGCGGAAATGCGGCGAGCCGATCTCCTCCTCGCCCTCGCAGATCAGGACGATGTTGACGGGCAATTTCGCCTTGGCAGCGCGGATCGCGTGAAGCGCCGCGAGGAAGGTCGCCTCGGGGCCCTTCTGGTTCACCGCGCCGCGCCCGACGATCGACAGGCCAAAGCCCGGCTTGTCGACCATCTTGCCTTCGAGCGGCGGCGACGACCATTCGGCGGGGTCGAACTGCTTCACATCGTACATGAAATAGATGCCGAGCGTGCGCGGCGCCCCGACATCGATGGTGCCGAACACCCCGGGCTGGCCGTCGGTAGGAACGATCTCGACATTGGAAAACCCCGCGTCCCTCGCAAGCTCGGCCATATAGGCCGCGCCTTCGGCCATGTTGCGATTTTCCGCCGCGATAGAGGGCAGGGCGATCCAGTCGCGCAGCCGCTTGACCGACGCCTCCTTGCCCGCCTCGGCCGCCTTGCGGATCGCCGCCATCGGGCCGCTTGCAGCCAGCGTCGGCAGCGGCCGCATCATCATCGCACCCGCGCCCAGCATCGCGGTGCCGCGCAGCAATGCGCGGCGGTTCAATCGGTCAAGCTCCCGGAAATCCATCACGCGTCCCCTATGCTATGTATGCCGTGCGGGAGTGTTCTTCAAATTGGAGGGGATGGCAAGGATGCACCGGCGAGACCCCGGCATTCGCTGGGATGACGGGAACGGAAGAGCAGCCTTTGATGGTTAGGCTTTCTCAAGCAGCCCTTCGTCGTTGATCCGCTTTTGCCAGATTTTCGGCGCGTTGACGTGGACGTTCTGGCCTTCGCTATCGACCGCGACGGTGACGGGGAAGTCCTTGACCTCGAATTCGTAGATCGCCTCCATGCCGAGGTCGGCGAAGCCGACGACCTTCGAGCCCTTGATCGCGCGCGCGACGAGATAGGCGGCGCCGCCGACCGCCATCAGATAGGCGCTCTTGTGCTTGGCGATCGCCTGCGTTGCGGCGGGGCCGCGTTCGGCCTTGCCGACGCAGGCGAGCAGGCCCTGTTCGAGCATCATGTCCATGAACTTGTCCATGCGCGTCGCGGTGGTGGGGCCGGCGGGGCCGACGATTTCCTCGCCCACCGGATCGACCGGGCCGACATAATAGATGACGCGGCCCTTGAACTCGACGGGCAGCTCTTCGCCCTTCGCGAGCATGTCGGCGATGCGCTTGTGCGCGGCATCACGACCGGTGAGCATCTTGCCATTGAGGAGGATGCGGTCGCCCTGTTTCCAGCTGGCGACGACTTCGGGGGTCAGCGTGTCGAGGTCGACGCGTTTCGCCGCGCTGTCGGGCGCCCAGTCGATCTGCGGATAGTCGGCGAGCACCGGCTTTTCGAGATAGGCGGGGCCGCTGCCGTCGAGCGTGACATGCGCGTGGCGCGTCGCGGCGCAATTGGGGATCATGGCGACCGGCTTCGACGCGGCGTGGGTCGGCCAATCCTTGATCTTGATGTCGAGCACGGTGGCAAGGCCGCCCAGCCCCTGCGCGCCGATGCCGAGCGCGTTGACCTTTTCATACAGCTCGATGCGCAGTTCCTCGGTCGGATTGCTCGGCCCGCGTGCGAGCAACTCGGTCATGTCGATCGGGTCCATCAGCGATTGCTTCGCGAGTAGCATCGCCTTTTCGGCGGTGCCGCCGATGCCGATGCCGAGCATGCCCGGCGGGCACCAGCCGGCGCCCATCTGCGGCACCATTTCGAGCACCCAGTCGACGATCGAATCCGACGGGTTCATCATCTTGAACTTCGACTTGTTCTCGCTGCCGCCGCCCTTCGCCGCGACGTCGATATGCACCTTGTCGCCGGGGACCATTTCGACATTCAGTACCGACGGGGTGTTGTCCTTGGTGTTGACGCGGCTGAACGCCGGGTCGGCGAGGATCGAGGCGCGCAGCTTGTTGTCGGGGTGGAGATAGGCGCGGCGGACGCCTTCATCGACGACCTGTTGCAGGCTGCGCGGGCTGTCGAGGCGGCAGTCCATGCCCCATTTGATGAACACGGTGACGATGCCGGTATCCTGACAGATCGGACGGTGCCCTTCGGCACACATGCGGCTGTTCGACAGGATCTGCGCCATCGCGTCCTTCGCGGCGGGCGACACTTCGCGCTCATAGGCTGCACCGAGCGCGCGGATATAGTCCATCGGGTGAAAATAGCTGATGTACTGGAGCGCGTCGGCGACGGTTTCGATGAGGTCGTCTTCGCGGATGATGACGGTGTTCATGTGCAGCCCTTTGCCCGGTTTCGTGAGTCGCGGTTTCCCTAGACCCGCATCGCGGCAACGGAAAGGGGTCAGCGCCTGCGGCGCCCGAAACCGGTCGCGGGCGGGCTCGCCGGGCGGCGCGCGGACGGGCGGACGACAGGGCGAAGGGGTGGCGCGGTGAGTGCGACGACGAGTGGACGGCCCCGCATCATGCCGCGCCAGCAGGCGATCACCGCTGTGCCGAGCAACACGATCCAGCCGCCACCCGCGGCTGCGAGCAGCGTCCAGCCATAATGGGCGGGCAGGGCGATCGCCATCAGCGTGGGGACGCAGGCGACGATGACGAGTGTTCCCGCCAGGGTCCACCAGCGCCCGCCGAGCTGCGCGAGCGCAAGGCCGATTGCGACATTGGTCAGCGCCAGCAGCACGAATTTGGCGGCGACCGGATAGGGCAGGCTGGCCATCGCGGGCGAATAATCGCCCGCGGTGAAGGCGGCCTGGATGTCGAACAGCAGCCAGTTTTCATAAGCATCGCACAAGGCCGCGAGCAGCGGCAGCGCGGCGGCGACGGCGAACAGGCGTAGCCCCGTCTCGCGTCCCAGCGCGATCAGGCCGCTGGCCAGGAATCCGGCGTAAAGCAGCATGTAGAGATAGTCGCGCTCGTTGCCGGTTCGCATTGCGGCGAGGCGCCCGACCTGCCGCGGGTCGCCATCGGGTCCGAAGATCGCGAGAAGATCGTCCTGCCCGCCCGCGAACTCGAAGGCAAGCACCGGCGCGCCGTAGCCCGGCTCGGCGGCGAAGCTGTCTTGCGGCAAGGTTTGGCTCAGCCAAAGGCCGACCGTTATGGTGCCGAAACCGAGGAAAAGCGCCGCGAGCCACCAGCGTACCGCTGGCAGCGCGCCCGCATTCAACCTATTGGCACTCGGCGCATTTGCCGCGCACTTCGATCACCGGGCGCTCGGCAGCAAATCCGGTCGCCGCGGCGGCGGCGCGCACGCCGTCGGACAGCTTGTCATTATCGACATGGACGGCGTTGCCGCAGCTGTCGCAGATCAGGAAGATGCAGTCGTGCAGACAGCCGGGATGGCTGTTGGCGACAAAGGCATTGGCGCTTTCGACCCGGCGGACAAGGTTGTTGGCAACGAACAGGTCGAGGATGCGGTAGACGCTGTTGGGCGCGACGCGCTTGCCGCGCTTCTGCGACACGATGTCGGCGATTTCATAGGCGCTCGCGGGCTTGCCGATCGCGGCGACCGCATCGAAAATCTGGGCGCGCATGTCGGTCCACGCTTCGCCGGCCTTTTCGAGCGCGTCCTGCGCCGCATTGGCGAGCGAGGCACCGCTGGCCTCGATATGCGCATGTTCGTGCTTGCCCATAAGGATAATGTAGGCGCTTTGGGGGGCGCCCGCAAGCTGCGGGCAATGCGTATCAGTGCGCCGCGCGGCGATTGAGATCGTGACCGAGCGCCACGACCGCGACCCCGATCATCGTCGCCAGCACTTCGCTGCCGTCATGCGGCCGCGACAGCGCGCCCGCCATCATGCCCAGCCCGAAGCTGCCGACCGCGAAGGGCATCATATAGCCGTGGCTGAGCACCCCGGCGACGAGCGTCACCAGCGCAAAACCGATCGCGACGACCAGCCCGATCTCGTGAAAGGCGGGATGCAGCAACGCGCCGCCGACCGAGGCGATCGAGGCAAAGAAGATCGTGCTGGCAAGGCAGTGGACGAGGCACAGGCCCGACAGGCCGATGGCGAGCTGATCGCCCGTCAAAGCGGTGAGCGGCCGCGAATCGCGCGCAGCCCGAACCAGCGCGCCAAGGCGCGTCAGAACAGGGGCATGGCTGGCGACGTGCGTCACCCGATTCTCCAAGGAAAGCAATTGCAGGTCTTGATATGGCATAACATGACAAAGGTTACAATGTCACATTATGACATTTCTTCGCGTCAGCGCCTCTCCCGTCGCAACCGCGCTTCTCGCGTCACCCCGCGAAGGCGGGGGTGACGATGAAGGAAATGAGGGGGAATAGGTAGGAGCGTCATCCCCCCGCTTCGGCGCGCAAAGCTTTGCGGTCCAGTTTGCCGATCATCGTCTTGGGCAGATGATCGCGCACCTCGACGGCGCCCACGCGTTCATGCTTGCCGAGTTGCGGGTTGAGCCAGGCGGCGAGCGCGTCGCCCGACACGTCATAGCCCTCTTCCAGCGTGACGAAGGCCTTGGGATGTTCGCCGCGATAGGGATCGGGAACGCCGAGGACGATCGCTTCCTTCACCGCCGGGTGCTGGTAGAGTTTGTGCTCGATCTCGCTCGGATAGACCTTGAAGCCGCCGACCGCGATCATGTCCTTCAGCCGGTCGACGATGCGGATATAGCCGTCGGCGTCGATCGTCGCGACGTCGCCGGTGCGCAGCCAGCCGTCGGCGGTGAAGCTGTCCTGGTCGGCGTCGGGGCGGTTCCAGTAGCCGCGCATGATCTGCGGCCCTTTGACCGCCAGCTCGCCGGGCTCGCCCACGGGCGCGTCCTTGGCCGGATCTTCCTTGTCGAGCAGGCGGATATGGGTCGCGGGGATCGGCTGGCCGATCGTCCCGGCCTTGACCGGACCCTCATAGGGGTTGGTCGCGACGACCCCGGCGCTTTCGGTAAGGCCATAGCCTTCGACGAGCGACGCGCCGGTCGCTGCAACGAACTTCTCGCGCAGTTCGGCGGGCATCGGCGCGCCGCCCGAAATGCAAACGCGCAGGCTGGAGAAATCGGTCTTGGCAAGGTCGGGATGGTCGAGCAGTGCCTGATACATGGTCGGTACGCCCGGCAGCGCCGTCGCCTTTGTCCGGGTGATCGTCTGCAGCGCCTGTTTCGCGTCGAAGCGCGGGAGCATCGCGATCATGCCGCCGTTCAGCACCGTCCGGTTGAGGACGCAGGTATTGGCGAAGACGTGGAAGAAGGGCAGCACGCCGAGGATGCGGTCGTCGGCGTCGCGGTCGGGGTCGATCGCATTGACCTGCCGCGCGTTGGCGGTCAGATTCTGGTGCGTCAGCATCGCGCCCTTCGGCGTGCCCGTGGTGCCGCCGGTGTATTGGATCAGCGCGACATCGCCTTCCGGGTCGATCGCGACCGGATCAGGCCGCGCGTCATTGTCGGTCAGCGCCGAAAAACGGATGATGCGCGGATCGTCGGGCACCGCCGCCGTCTCCTTGCGCCGGAACAGGCGGTAGAGGATCGACTTGGCGGCAGGCAGCCCGCCGGCGATCGAGCCGACGACCAGCCGCTTCAGGCTCGACCCCTCAAGCACCGCGAGCGCCGTCGGCAACAGTGCCGAGGCGCTGATCGTGAACAGCGTGTCGGTTCCCGAATCCTCCACCTGCGCCTCGAGTTCGGCGACCGTGTAGAGCGGCGAGAAATTGACCACGGTCGCACCCGCGGCGAGCGCGCCATAATAGGCGGCGACATAATGCGGGACGTTGGGCAGGAACAGGCCGACCCGGCTGCCCTTGCCGATGCCGCGCTGCTGCAGGCCGCGCGCGACGCGGGCAACCCCGTCTGCAACTTCGGCATAGCTGAAACGGCGCCCCATGAAGTCGAGCATCGGCGCTTCGCCGCGCCGCGCGACGCTGTCGGCGAGCATGGCGGGGAGCGAGAGCGGCGCGAACGACTGGTCCCAGGCGGCGGGGTGGCGATATTCGGTCGACCAGTCGTAGAGCGTGCCCATCGGGGGATGGCGTCCTTTCGCAAAATGAGGCGGGATTTCCTTACACTAGGGTCAGTAAGCCGATATCGCAATCGGCAGCGCGCTTGCGGGCCGCCGCCGCGGCGGCTAGGCAGAGCCATCGTCTTTGCAGGGGGATCGTCATGTTGCAGCTTTCATCTCGGATCGTCGCGGCCGTTGCCGTCATGGGCTGTCTGATTGTGACCCCGGCGTCTGCAAAGGACAAAGACAAGGCGGCACCCCGCCCGGCGCAGATCGAACAGCTCTATGCTTGCCGCGACATCGCCGATCCGGCGCAGCGTCTTGCCTGTTTCGACCGCGAGGTTGGGTCGCTTGCCAGTGCGGACGAGGCCCGCGAAATTGTCTTTACCGACCGCGAAACGGCCAAGAAGACGCGCCGTGGACTGTTCGGATTCAGCTTTCCCAAGCTCGGTGGCATTTTCGGCGGCGACGAGGATGAGGTGCGCGAGATCGATACGGTCATCAAATCGGTGAGCATGAACCAGTCCGGGAAATATACGATGACGATGGAAGACGGCGCCGTCTGGTCGCAGATCGATACGACGGTGTTACCGCGGCAACCCAAACCCGGCCAGAAGATCCATATCAAGACCGCGACGATGGGCAGCTATTTCGCCAGCGTAGAGGGTGGGCGGTCGATCCGCATGAAGCGCGACCGCTGACTGCCCGGCGCCTTTGATCGCCTTGCCATGACGACGACCGCGCGGTTGGGTCGGCCGACGGCTGGCGCTTCGCCCTTTGTACTGCTCGACGACGCGCGGGCAGAGAATGCAGCGTGCGCGCGGCTGTTCCGCGATCCGATAGAAATCCTCTGCGCGCGTGAGGTGCGGGACGTGGCGGCTCTGCTCGATGGGCTGGAGGCCGCGGGCGCGCGCGGGCTGCATGCCGCCGGCTATCTCGCTTATGATGGGGGCAAGGCGCTGGCGCCCGCCTCGCGGCACCGCTCTGCCTTGCCGATGGACTTCGATGCGCCGCTCGGCTGGTTCGGCCTGTTCGAGCGTGTCGAGCGGATCGATGCCGACGCAGTTGCGTCGCTTCTACCCGATCCCGATGCCGCTTGGATCGGCGCCCCACAGCCGCGCGTGGCGCGTGCGGACTATGAGGCCGCAGTCGCGCGGGTTCTCGATTATATTCGCGCCGGCGACATTTATCAGGCCAATCTGACCTTTCGCGCCGACGTGCCCTTCGCGGGCGATCCGCTCGCCGTCTATGCGCGGCTGCGGCAGACGGCGCGCGCGGGATATGGCGGTTTCATCTGGACCGGCGAGCAGGCGGTCGCGTCGCTGTCGCCCGAGCTTTTCTTTGCGCTGCGCGGCGGCGCGGTGATGGCGCGGCCGATGAAGGGCACGGCCGCGCGTAGCCCCGATCCCGAAAGCGACGCGCGCGCGGCGCGGACGCTCGCGCAGGATCCCAAGCAGCGCGCCGAAAATCTGATGATCGTCGATCTGCTCCGCAACGATCTGTCGCGCGTTGCCGAGGCCGGATCGGTCGCGGTGCCCGACCTGTTTCGCGTCGAGACCTATCCGACGATTCATCAGCTCGTCTCTGACGTCACCGCGCGCCTGCCCGCGGACAAGGGCGCCGCGGACGTGCTGCGCGCCGCCTTTCCCTGCGGGTCGATCACCGGCGCACCCAAGGTGCGGGCGATGGAGATCATCGACGAACTGGAGGACGAAGCGCGCGGGATTTACACCGGTTCGATCGGCTTCATCGCGCCCGATGGCGAGGCGGCGTTCAATGTCGCGATCCGCACGCTCGTCTTTCCGTCGCAGCGCGACTTGCGCGACGGAGCGCATTGCGCCACGCTGGGACTGGGTTCCGGAATCGTCGCCGACAGCGAACCGGCTGAAGAATGGCGCGAATGTCTGGCCAAGGGGGAATTTGTGGTCGCTGCCGGGCAAAGCTTCGATCTGATCGAGACGATGCACTTCGATCCCGTGGACGGCGTCCAGCGGCTCGAGGGGCATCTGGCGCGCATGAAGGCGAGCGCCGAGGCGCTGGGCTTTCGTTTCGACCGTCACGGCGCGCGCAACAATCTGCAGTCGGCGACCTTTCGCCTGCGCAGCGCCGCGTGCGTGCGGATGCGCCTGGCGCCTTCGGGCGCGCTCGCGGTCGAGGTGTCGCCATTGCCGCGGCTTGCCGAGCTCCCGGTGCCGGTCGCCGTCGCGCCTGCGCCGCTCGCTCCCGGCGATTTCCGTCTGACCCACAAGACCAGCCTTCGCGGCGCCTATGACGAAGTGCGTGCGGCGCACGGCACCGCCGAAGTCGTGTTCGTCGACGAGCCGGGGTTCGTGACCGAAGGAAGCTGGAGCAATATCTTCGTCGAACGCGACGGCCTGTTGCTCACGCCGCCGCTGTCGCTCGGCTTGTTGCCCGGCGTGCTGCGCGCCGAACTGGTCGAAAAGGGGCGAGCGGTCGAGTCGCATCTGCGCCTCGCCGATCTTGCGGACGGCTTCTTCATCGGCAATTCGCTGCGCGGGCTGATCCCGGCGCGGCTGGCGCAGCCCGCAGGCTGAACTTTCGGCTTGCATAGCTAATTTATGGCGCCGCCGACTTGCCTATTGCGGGCGGAGGCTTTAGGCGCGGCCCCGCGCAATTTCCTGTCATTTTGCAGCCTGTCCGCGCAAGCCACGGAAAGTATCGTCATGTCGCTGAAGCCGCACACCTCCGCCGCCCTCAACCGCATCCAGCCGTCGGCCACGCTCGCGATGACCGCGCGCGTCACCAAGCTGAAGGCGGACGGCGTCGATGTGATCGGCCTGTCGGCGGGCGAGCCCGATTTCGACACGCCCGATTTCGTCAAGGAAGCGGCGATCGAGGCGATCCGCGGCGGCCAGACCAAATATACGCTGGTCGACGGCACGGTCGCGCTCAAGGAAGCGATCCGCGGCAAGTTCCGCCGCGACAACGGGCTCGACTTCGGGCTCGACCAGATCACGGTCAATGTCGGCGGCAAGCACACGCTGTTCAACGCGCTCGTCGCGACGGTCGACCCCGGCGACGAGGTGATTATCCCGGCACCCTATTGGGTCAGCTATCCCGACATCGTCGCCTTTGCCGGCGGCACGCCGGTGACGATCGAGGCGTCGGCGGCGCAGAATTACAAGATCACGCCCGAACAGCTCGACGCCGCGATCACCGCGAAGACGCGCTGGATCATCTTCAATTCGCCGTCGAACCCGTCGGGCGCCGCCTATTCGCCCGAAGAGCTCGACGCGCTGGGCGAGGTCATCCGCCGCCATCCGCATGTGATGGTGATGACCGACGATATGTACGAACATGTCTGGTACGCCGATTTCGCCTTCTCGACGCTGGCGCAGCGCTGCCCCGACCTGATCGACCGTATCCTGACCGTCAACGGCTGTTCCAAGGCCTATGCGATGACCGGCTGGCGCATCGGCTATGCCGGCGGCCCCGCATGGCTGATCAAGGCAATGGGCAAGCTGCAGTCGCAGTCGACGTCGAACCCATGTTCGGTGGCACAGGCCGCGGCGGTGGCCGCGCTCGGCGGGCCGCAGCAGTTTCTCGAGGAGCGCAACGCCGCCTTCCGCAAGCGCCGCGACATGGTGGTCGCTATGCTCAACGACGCGCCGGGGCTGAACTGCCCGGTTCCCGACGGGGCCTTCTATGTCTATCCCGACGCGAGCGGCTGCATGGGCAAGACGACCCCCGACGGCAAGCCGATCGACAGCGACGAAGCGCTGATCGATTATTTCCTCGACACCGCGCGCGTCGCGGCGGTGCATGGCGCGGCCTTCGGTCTGTCGCCAGCCTTCCGCGTTTCCTATGCGACGTCGGAGGCGGTGCTCAAGGAAGCGTGCATCCGCATCCAGCAGGCCTGCGCCGCGCTGCGCTGACCGCGGCGCCGGACCGGCGCCGTCTGAACGATGCCCCCTCATCCGGTTCACCGGATAGTAAGCCATCGTCGCTATGGGTGATGGCGGTCACTGCACGGCGGCACGGGGCGCGCCATATCGTCGCTGTAACCGAGGGGGCCTCCCCCGCGAAAACGACAATATGACAAAAAGAGGCTTTTATGTTTTCGATGTTCCGCTCCGACTGGTTTCCGACCATGCTCGCCGGCTTCGCCATTGGTGCCTTGATCGTCGTGCTGAATCAGCCGGCGGTCGCCATGCCGATCTGACCGCGATGCCGCGCCCCTTCGCCGCGCTGATTGCTGCCGCGGTGCTGGCGCAATGCGCGCCCGCGCAGGCGGAAAGCGTCGTCAAGCTCCCCGCGGCGGCCGTCGATCCCGCCGTGAAGGCGAAGCGCGCGGTTGCCGTGCTCGCGGGCGGGTGCTTCTGGGGCGTCGAGGGCGTCTTTTCCAATGTGAAGGGCGTCGTGTCGGTCGAATCGGGCTATCATGGCGGCAGCAAGGCCACCGCCGAATATGACCAGACCTCGTCCGGCACGACCGGACATGCCGAGTCGGTTCGTATCGTCTATGACCCGTCGGTGGTCAGCTATGGCACCTTGTTGCGCATCCTGTTTTCCGTGGTCGCCGATCCGACGCTGAAGAACCGGCAGGGGCCCGACAGCGGCACCCAATATCGCGCCGCGATCGTGCCGATGGATGCCGCGCAGCGGCAGGTTGCGACCGCGTATCTGGCACAGATCGGCAAGGGCCGTTATTTCAAGGCGCCGATCGTGGTGCCGGTCGAAAGCTACAAAGGCTTTTACCGCGCCGAAGCCTATCATCAGGATTTCATGCGCCTGCATCCCGACAATGGCTATATCCGCCGCTGGGACGCGCCCAAGCTGGCGGCGCTGAAACGCCTCTATCCCGAATGGGTGCGGGCGACCCCGGCGCCCTGAACGGCGCCGCACGCGGCAAGCCGTTCAGCGTTCCGCCACTTATCGCGCGATAGGAATCATTCACCGCAAATCGCTGGTCCGCGCAGGCGGAGTGCGGGACGCATGGTGCCGACCAAAAAGGTCGGGCGATAAACTGGTCGCGGGTTGCGGGGTTATGATGGCGTTGGGATTTTCGGGCAGGCGGCTGCTCGGTATGGCGATTGGCGGTATGGCGCTGGCGGGCTGTGTCAGCGGCGCGGCACTGGTGCCGACGCCGCGGCAGGCGCAAACGGCGCCGCGCGTTGCGGTCAGCGTTCCCATCGGGCCGCCGGTCAGCACCGCAACCCCGGCGCGCGCGGTGAATGCGCCCCCCAAGGACGTCGTCGATCCGGGCTTCCGGCGCCCGCCGAGTGGTCTCAGCGACCGGATTTCGCAGCTTTGGCGAACTTTTCCCGGCAAGACCGGCATCGCGGTTCAGCGTATCGACGGCGAATGGTCGTTTTCGGAACGCGGCGGCGAATTATTCCCGCAGCAGAGCGTGTCGAAACTGTGGGTGGCGATGACCGTGCTCGATGCGGTCGACCAGGGCAAGCTCAGCCTCGACCGCCAGGTCGACATCGGCCCCAACGACCTCACCCTGTTCCATCAGCCGCTCGCGGCGCGCGTGCGCGCCGAAGGCAAGGTGACGATGAGCGTGCGCGACCTTATCGAAACCGCGATCACGCACAGCGACAACACCGCCAACGACAGCCTGCTGCGCACGGTGGGCGGTCCCGAGGCGGTCCGGCGCTTCATCGCGAAGAAGGATTTGGGATCGATCCGTTTCGGTCCCGGCGAACGCCTGTTGCAGAGCGCGACCGCGGGCCTGTCGTGGCAGCAGAGCTATTCGCGGGGCAACGCCTTCCAGCAGGCGCGCGCCGCGCTGCCCGATTCGACGCGCAAGGCGGCGCGCGAGGCCTATCTCGCCAATCCGATGGACGGCGCCGCGCCAGCGGCGATCGCGAGCGCATTGACCCGGCTGGCGCGGGGGGCGCTGCTGTCGCCCGAATCGACGCAATATCTGATGGGCGTGATGAGCCGGACGCACAGCGGGCCGAAGCGGCTGAAGGCCGGTCTCCCCTCGGGCTGGGACTTCATGCACAAGACCGGCACCGGCCAAGATTACAAGGGCGAGACGGCAGGCTATAACGACATCGGCATCGCCACCGCACCCGACGGTACGCGCTATGCCATCGTCGTGATGCTGGGCGATACATCGGCGTCGATCCCCGCGCGTATGGCGCTGATGCAGGCGGTTTCCGGCGCGGTGGCCGAATTTCACGGAAAGTAGGTTTCGATGAAACGGGTGATGGTTCCGCTGCTGGCGCTGCCGCTGGTCCTGTCCGCCTGCGCAACGCCCGAGACGCGGCTGCGCAACGGGCTCCAGAATGCGGGTCTGTCGAAGGCGATGTCGACGTGCATGGCGGGGCGCATGGTCGACCGGCTGTCGCTCGTCCAGCTTCGCCGCCTGTCGGCGCTGGGCAGCCTGAAAGACCGCGAAATCACCGACCTGACGCTCGACCAGTTCTTCCGCAAGGTCCGCGCGCTAAAGGATCCGGAGATATTGGCGGTGACGACCAGCTCCGCCGCGGTGTGTGCGCTGCGCTGATCCAACCGCCGCTTTGGCGCGTGTCAAGATTTTCTGGGCGCGGCAGGGGTAGCCTTGCCGCGCAACTTGTGCTTATGCGGCGCCGCATATCTCCCCGCTTACAGAGTCGAAAGGCCCGGCAGAGCTCATGAACATCCACGAATATCAGGCCAAGGAACTGCTCGCGAAATTTGGCGTCGCGGTGCCCAAGGGCATTCCCGCGATGAGTGTCGAGGAAGCCGTCGCGGCGGCAAAGCAGCTCCCCGGACCGCTTTACGTCGTCAAGGCACAGATCCACGCGGGCGGCCGCGGCAAGGGCAAGTTCAAGGAACTCGGGCCCGATGCCAAGGGCGGCGTTCGCCTGGCCAAGAGCATCGAGGAAGTCGAAGCGCACGCCAAGGACATGCTGGGCAACACGCTGGTGACGATCCAGACCGGCGAAGCCGGCAAGCAGGTCAACCGCCTGTACATCACCGACGGCGTCGACATCGGCAAGGAATTCTACCTCGCGCTGCTCGTCGATCGCGCCACCAGCCGCATCGCGGTCGTCGCGTCGACCGAAGGCGGGATGGACATCGAGGAAGTCGCGCACTCGGCCCCCGAAAAGATCCACACCATCACCATCGATCCCGCCACCGGCCTGATGCCGCACCACGGCCGCGCGGTGGCCAAGGCGCTCGACCTGTCGGGCGATCTTGCCAAGCAGGCGGCGAAGATCCTCGACGGCCTCTATGCCGCATTCCTCGGCACCGACGCCTCGCAGATCGAAATCAACCCGCTCGCCATCTGCCCGACCGACGAAGGCGACAAGCTCTATGTCCTTGACGCAAAGGTCGGCTTCGATTCGAACGCGATGTTCCGTCACAAGGATCTCGCCGAGCTGCGCGACCTGACCGAAGAAGATCCGGCCGAGGTCGAGGCGAGCGAATATGACCTCGCCTACATCAAGCTCGACGGCAATATCGGCTGCATGGTCAATGGCGCCGGCCTTGCGATGGCGACGATGGACATCATCAAGCTCAATGGCGCTTTCCCGGCCAACTTCCTCGACGTCGGCGGCGGCGCGAACAAGGAAAAAGTCACCGCGGCGTTCAAGATCATCCTCAAGGATCCCGCCGTTCAGGGCATTCTCGTCAACATCTTTGGCGGCATCATGAAGTGCGACATCATCGCCGAAGGCATCGTCGCCGCGGCGAAGGAAGTGAATCTGTCGGTGCCGCTCGTCGTCCGCTTGGAAGGCACGAACGTCGAAAAGGGCAAGGAAATCCTGGCGAACTCGGGTCTCGCGATCGTTCCCGCGAACGATCTGGGCGACGCGGCGAAGAAGATCGTCGCCGAGGTTGCCAAGGCGGCCTGATGACTATCATCCTCTCCCGCAGGCGGGAGAGGATAGGAAGACTTGGCAGCTTGCTGCCTAGTCGAACTTGGTGTGGGCCAGCATCCTCGCGTGCTTGCCCACACCGCTGCGACTAGCGGACAAAGTCCGCAAGTCTCGCTGCCTCTCCCGCTTGCGGGAGAGGGGGACTGCAAGGTTGACGTTTACGTAAACGCCAATTATGGCGCACTGCACAATTCTTCGAGAGGAGCTGAAAAGCCATGAAAATCCTCGTCCCCGTGAAGCGGGTGCTCGATTACAACGTGAAGCCGCGGGTGAAGGCGGACGGCACGGGCGTTGACCTGGCCAACGTCAAGATGTCGATGAACCCCTTCGACGAAATCGCCGTCGAAGAGGCGATCCGTCTCAAGGAAAAGGGCGTCGCGACCGAGATCGTCGCGGTGTCCGTCGGCCCGGCGAAGGCGCAGGAAACGCTGCGCACCGCGCTCGCGATGGGCGCCGACCGCGCGATCCTGGTGCAGGCCGACGACGACGCCGAACCGCTCGCGATCGCGAAGATATTGAAGGCGATTGCCGATGCCGAAACGCCGGGTCTCGTGATCCTCGGCAAGCAGGCGATCGACGGCGACAACAACCAGACCGGCCAGATGCTCGCTGCGCTCACCGGCTGGGCGCAGGGCACCTTCGCCAGCGCGGTCAATGTCGAAGGCGATCATGTCAGCGTCACGCGCGAAGTCGACGGCGGCCTTGAAACGGTGAAGCTGAAGCTTCCCGCAATCGTCACCACCGACCTGCGTCTGAACGAGCCGCGCTATGCGTCGCTGCCGAACATCATGAAGGCGAAGTCGAAGCCGCTCGATACCAAGTCGCCCGCCGATTACGGCGTCGACACCGCGCCGCGCGTCAAGACGGTCAAGGTCTCGGAACCGCCCGTCCGCTCGGCCGGCGTCAAGGTCGCCGATGTCGATGAACTGGTTGCCAAGCTGAAGGCGATGGGCGTCCATAGCTAATAACCCAATCCCGTTCGGGCTGAGCTTGTCGAAGCCCCGTTCTTCTTGAAGAAAGAATGGCCCTTCGACAGGCTCAGGGCGAACGGATCAGAAGGAAACGTTAGAGATGAAAACTCTGGTTTGGGTCGAACATGACGGCAGCGCCGTGAAGGATGCCACGCTCGCCGCAGTAACCGCGGCTTCGAAGCTTGGCGAAGTCCATCTGCTCGTCGCCGGCGAAGGCGTTGATGGCGTTGCCAAGGCGGCGTCGGAAATCGCGGGCGTCGGCAAGGTGCATGTCGCCGACAACGCGGCCTTCGGTCACAATCTGCCCGAAAATATCGCGCCGCTCGTCGCCGATCTGATGGGCAGCCACGACGCGTTCGTCGTGCCTGCGACCACCACCGGCAAGAATATCGCGCCGCGCGTCGCCGCTCTGCTCGACGTGATGCAGATTTCGGAAATCCTGTCGGTCGAGGGTCCGAAGACCTTCACGCGTCCGATCTACGCCGGCAACGCGATCGCGACCGTCGAAAGCTCGGACGCGAAGCTCGTCATCACCGTGCGCGGCACTGCGTTCGAGAAGGCAGCGGCGACCGGCGGTTCGGGCGCGATCGAAGCCGTCTCGGCTGGCGGCGACGCCGGCATTTCGAGCTTCGTCGGCGCTGAGATCGCCAAGCAGGATCGTCCCGAGCTCACCTCGGCGAAGATCATCGTGTCGGGCGGCCGCGCGCTGGGTTCGAGCGAGAAATATCAGGAAGTCATCGTTCCGCTCGCCGACAAGCTCGGCGCCGCGCTCGGTGCTTCGCGCGCCGCGGTCGATGCGGGCTATGTCCCCAACGACTATCAGGTCGGCCAGACCGGCAAGATCGTCGCACCGGAAGTCTATTTCGCAATCGGCATCTCGGGCGCGATCCAGCACCTTGCGGGGATGAAGGATTCGAAGACGATCGTCGCGATCAACAAGGACGAAGACGCGCCGATCTTCCAGGTCGCCGACCTCGGCCTCGTCGCTGACCTGTTCAGCGCGGTGCCCGAACTCACCGGCAAGATCTAACCGCCCGACCATATGGCCGGCAATCATCCCGGAGTGCCCGGACTGGGCGACGCGCCGTTCAACGCCGGCGGTCGCCGGTCTGCGCGGCCGGGGCCGGGGCGCGAAATCGACGATGATGACCGCGCGGCCGACGACGAGGAAGCCGTCCACGGCCGCGCGCTGATTCTGGCCAGCGTCGCGCGCGACGCGCGGCTCAACCAGAAATTCCTGTTGCTGATCACGCTGTCGGCGGCGATCGCCACGCTCGGCCTGCTTCAAGGGTCGGCGGCGGTGGTGATCGGCGCGATGCTGGTATCGCCGCTGCTCGGCCCGATCATGGGCGTCGGCTTCGGCCTCGCGACGCTCGAATCCAATCTCATCAAGCGTTCGCTCATCACGATGGCGGCGGGGATGGCGGTCGCGGTGCTCGTCGCGATGCTGATCATCTGGCTGTCGCCGATCAAGGACGTCACCCCCGAACTGCGCGCGCGGACCCAGCCGACATTGCTCGATCTGGGCGTTGCGGTGGTCGGCGGTATCGCTGGCGTCTACGCAATCCTGCGCAAGCTGTCGGGCGTCATGGTTGGCGTCGCGATCGCGACGGCGCTGGTGCCGCCGCTCTCGACGATCGGTTTCGGGCTTGCCACCGGTCGCCCCGACTTCGCGCTTGGTTCGGCGCTGCTCTTTCTGACCAACACGCTCGCCATCGCCTTTGCCGCGACAATCGTCGCCCGGGTCAACAAATTCGGCCCGTCGCTGACCCCGCAGCATACGGCGATGCAGATAACCGGAATCATCGTCACGCTGGGCGTGCTGTCGATTCCGCTGGCGCTGTCGCTCAACAATATCGCGCGCGAAATCCGGGCGCGTTCGGCGGTGCAGTCCGAACTCAACCGCCTCCTTGGCGACGGCGACCGCGTCGACAGCCTGAATGTCCGCACCGAGGACGAGGAGGTGGCGGTCGACGGCGTCGTCCTCGTCGACCAATATTCGGCGCAGCTCAACGATCAGCTTGCCACCAAGGTGCGCGGCGATCTCGACCGCGACGTCAGCGTGAACCTCGTCCAGCTCAAGCAGCAGACCAACGCCGCGGTGCAGTTCGAGGAACGGCTGAACCAGCGTCTCGCCGCGCTCGAACAGCGCGACGCCGACAGCATGGGGATCATCGCCGGGCTGACCATCGGCGAATTGATCCCGCGCGAACGGGTGCTGGTCGATGCGCAGGCGCGCCGCGTCGTCGTACAGCGCGACCGCGAGGGCGAAGGCGAACAGGTCGCTGCGGCGATCGACCGCATCATGGCCGACATTCAGGGCCGCTACCCGCAATGGCTGATCGAAAACGGCAGCTTCACCCCCGCCGAACCGCCGAAGGAGACAGCGGACGGCGCGACCGGGGAAGAGCCCGCGACGGAGCGCCGCTGAGCCGGGCGTCTTGATACCGACGCATTCGCGATCATAGGGTGGGCGCTGCCCCTTTGGAGTCGTTCGATGCCCCAAGCCGACAAGCGCCTTATCCTCGCCGACGGGCTGGCCGCGGGCGACGATGATGCGGCGCTGCATGCGCGGCTGATCGCCGCGGGCGTGTCGGCGGCATCGGCGAAATATGAGGTCGAGCGGCTGGCGAAGGACCCGATGGCGCTTGCGTTGCGGCGGCAGGCGGCGCGGAGCGCCAAGCAGCAATGGCTGTTCGCCAATCAGGCGCGGCTTGCGCGCGAGAGCGAAGGCGGCTTCGCGCTCGATACCGTCGACCGCATCGCGACCGCAGACTTTTATCGCGGCTATTATGATGCGAACCGTCCGGTGAAGCTGGCCGGCCTCGTCGATCATTGGCCCGCCCTGTCGCGCTGGTCGCTCGATCATTTTGCGGCGGTCGCGGGCGGCGCGGCGGTCGAGGCGCAGATGGGGCGCGACGGCGACCCCGATTATGAACTCGCCAAGGACGCTCACCGGCGGATGCTGCGGTTCGGCGAGCTGATCGACTGGTTGCGGGGGAACGAGGTCAGCAACGACATCTATCTGACGGCCTATAACAGCGGTACCAACGCGGCGGCGCTCGCGGTCCTGTGGGACGACCTGGCGCCGATCGACCTCTTGGAACCGCGCGACGGCCGCGACGGCTTTTTCTGGCTCGGTCCCAAAGGGACGCTGACGCCTTGGCACCACGATCTGACGAACAATCTGCTCGTACAGGTCATGGGCCGCAAGCGGGTCCGCATGGCGCCGCCCTGGGCCTTTGCGCGGATGCGCAACAGCCGCCATTGCTTTTCCGACTGGGGCAACGAAGCGCTGCCGGCGGGCGATGGCACCGCCGAAACGCCGCCGGTTCTCGAATGCGTGATCGCGCCGGGCGAGGCGATCTTCCTGCCCGTTGGATGGTGGCATCAGGTCGAGGCGCTCGACCTGTCGGCGAGCATGAGCTTCACCAACTTCCGCCGTGCCAACGCGCATGTCGACGATTATCGATCTTTCGGAGAAATCGCCTGATGTCCCTTGTCCTCGTCGCCCATTATGATGCCGTAGCAACGGTCACCCTGAACCGCCCCGAGGCAATGAATGCGCTCTCGCGGGCGTTGCGCGCCGAGCTTGCGGCGGTGATGCGGCGGCTTGCCGCCGACGACGGCGTGCGCGCGATCGTGCTGACGGGGGCGGGCGAGCGGGCCTTCACCGCCGGGCTCGACCTCAAGGAACTGGGGGCCGACACCAGCAATCTGGGCGCCGCCAATGCCACCGACGCCGACGAGAATCCGGTCAAGGCGATCGAGCTCTGCCCGCAGCCGGTGATCGGCGCGATCAACGGGGTTGCGATCACCGGCGGGTTCGAGCTTGCGCTCGCCTGCGACATATTGATCGCATCGACGGCAGCGCGCTTCGCCGATACCCACGCGCGCGTCGGGGTCATGCCCGGCTGGGGCCTGTCGCAGAAATTGTCGCGGCTGATCGGTATCGGCCGCGCCAAGGAATTGTCGCTGACGGGTAATTTCCTGGGCGCCGAAGCGGCGCGCGACTGGGGCCTCGTCAATCGCGTCGTTGCCCCGGAAGAGCTGGTGCCCGCGGCGCAGGCGCTCGCGCGCGATATCGCCAGCGCCGATCCGGCGATGGTACGACGCTACAAGCGGCTGATCGACGACGGCTATGCGCTGCCCTTCGGTGACGCGATGGCGCTCGAACATGCGCGGTCGTCGGCGGCGAACCGCGCCGTTCGCGCCGAGGAGGTCGAGGCGCGGCGGATGGCGGTGATGCAGCGGGGGCGTGCGAACATCTGACGCGCGGCCGCGCCACCTGTCACGATTACGGGCTTGCGGAGCCCGAAAATACTTAGCAAGGGGAAGTAATGTCCGATCTGTCGACCTTGCTGCCTCCCTTCATGACGCGCGTTGCCGGTGCCGGCGACCTGTCGAACCTGACCCGCCTTTCGGGCGGCGCCAATATGGAAAGCTGGGCCTTCGAATGGGGCGGCGGCGCCTATGTGCTGCGCCGAGCGCCCTCGGCCGAATATATGGAAGGGCGGCCTTATGGTCATCCGGTCGAGGCTGCGCTGGTCCGGGCGGCGCACGCGGGCGGGGTCAAGGCGCCCGAGGTGATCGGGGTGCTGTCCGATGCCGACGGCATGGGCACGGGCTATGTCATGCGGCGCGTCATCGCCGAAGTCAGCCCGGCGAAGATATTAGCGGCGGCGCCGCGGTCGCTCGTCGCCGATCTGGGGCGCGAACTGGCGTTGATCCACGCGCTGCCGCGCGCCGCGATCCCGGCCGAAATTCCGGTGATGGATACCGCCGCAGCGCTCGCGGAGCTCAAGGCGCGCTTCCTTTCCTATGGCGGCGACCGGCCGGCGATCGCGCTCGCGATCAAATGGTGCGAGGATCATCTGCCCGAACCCGCCGACCCGGTGCTCGTCCATGGCGACTATCGCATGGGCAATGTCATGGTCGATGCCGATGGTCTTGCCGCCGTGCTCGACTGGGAACTCGCGCATCTGGGCGACGCGCACGAGGATCTGGCCTTCGGCTGCATGACGGTGTGGCGGTTCGGCATGCTCGACAAGCCGGCGTTCGGGGTCGGCAGCCTCGACGATTATTTTGCCGCCTATGAGGCCGCGGGCGGGCGTCCGGTGGACCGCGACCGCTTCAAATATTGGCTCGTCTATCGCACCCTGTGGTGGGCGCTCGGCTGTCTGCAGATGGGGCAGGCGTGGCGGAGCGGCGCCGATACGACCGTCGAACGCGTGGTCGTGGGGCGGCGCACTGCCGAACAGGAACTCGACATCATCCGGCTGCTCGAAGATGGGGCGCCCGCGGCCGAGCGCGCGGCGCCGCTGCCGCCTTCGCCTGCCGCCGCCGCGGCGCCGGTCGGCGAACCGACGACGCAGGAAATGGTGCAGGCGGTGCGCGATTGGCTGGGGGAGGCGATCAAGCCGCAGGCCGAGGGGCACGGCAAATTTCAGGTCGCGGTCGCGATGAACGCGCTCGGCATCGTGATGCGCGATCTTGGTGCCGGCGTGCGTGCCGAGGACAAGGCGCTGGCCGGGGACATACTAGCCGGGCGGGCGACGCTTGCCGACCCCGGCCTGCTCGCGCGCCTGCGCCGCGCGGCGCTCGACAAATGCGCGGTCGACAGTCCCAAATATGCCGCGCTCGCCGCGGCGCGGGCCGCCTGGAACGGATAGAGACAAACGGGAGAGAGACGATGGATTTTGCGGTTCCGGCCGATTTGCAGGCCTATCTGGACGAACTCGACGCCTTCATCGCAGCGGAGATTAAACCGCTCGAGGAGGCGGACGACAACATCCGCTTCTTCGACCATCGCCGCGAACATGCGCGCACCGACTGGGACAATCAGGGACTGCCGCGCCACGAGTGGGAACAGCTGCTGAAGCAGGCAACCCGCAAAGCCGATGCCGCGGGCCACTGGCGCTTTTCGGCGCCGAAGAAATATGGCGGCAAGGACGGATCGAACCTGTGGATGGCGGTGATCCGCGAGCATTTTGCCGCCAAGGGCCTTGGCCTCCACAATGATCTGCAGAACGAACACAGCATCGTCGGCAATTTCCCCTTCGTCGAGATGTTCGAACAATTTGGTACCAGCGACGATCAGAAGCAGGAGTTCATCCTCGGCGGCTTCGAAGGCAAACGCCGCACCGCCTTTGGCCTCACCGAACCCGATCATGGCAGCGACGCGACGCACATGGAAACGCGCGCGGTGCGCGAAACCCGCGACGGGGTCGAAGGCTGGCTGATCAACGGCGAGAAGATGTGGACGACGGGGATGCACGTTGCGACCCATTGCGCGACCTTCTGCCGTACCAGCGGCAATGACGGCGATGCCAAGGGGATCACCTGCCTGCTCGTCCCCAACCCGTCGCCGGGCCTCGTGATCGAGGAATATCTTTGGACCTTCAACATGCCCACCGATCACCCGCGTGTCAGCTTTACCGACGTGTGGGTGCCCGACAGCGCGCGGCTCGGCCCGGTCGACGGCGGCCTGTCGATCGCGCAGAGCTTCGTCCACCAGAACCGCATCCGTCAGGCGGCCTCATCGCTTGGCGCGGCGGTTTACTGCATCGAGGAAAGCGTGCGCTATGCGCGCGAGCGCAAGCCCTTCGGCGAAGCGCTGGCGAAGAACCAGGCGATCCAGTTCCCGCTCGTCGAGCTGGCGACGCAGGCCGAAATGCTGCGCCTCCTCATCCGCAAGACGGCATGGGAAATGGACAATATGCCGCACAAGGAGGTCGAGCGGGCCCTCTCCGACAAGGTGAGCATGTGCAATTACTGGGCAAACCGCCTCGTCTGTCAGGCGGCCGACCGCGCGATGCAGGTGCATGGCGGCATCGGCTATTCGCGCCACAAGCCCTTCGAGCATATCTATCGCCATCACCGCCGCTACCGGATCACCGAAGGGGCCGAGGAGATTCAGATGCGCAAGGTTGCGGCCTATCTGTTCGGCTATCTCGGCCCGCGCAGGGAGACGCTGGGGAAGATTTGAGGGTTATATATAAAGGTGGTGTTCCCCCGCGAAGGCGGGGGTCCATCATCGAAAGGTGCAAACTGGAACCGACCGGAGATGGGTCCCCGCCTTCGCGGGGACACGCGACAAAAAAGGCACGACTCTAACGCTTCCGCACGAACTCCGTTCGCAGCACCAGGCCCCTGATTCCTTCGTAGCGGCAGTCGATTTCGTCGGGATCGGCGGTCAGCCGGATCGACTTGATGACGGTGCCGACCTTCAGCGTCTGGCCCGCGCCCTTCACCGGCAGATCCTTGATGAGGACGACCGAGTCGCCGTCGCTCAGTAGATTGCCGACCGCGTCCTTCGCTTGCGGAAGCGCATTGGCCGCCGCTGCCCGCTCGCGCGCTTCGCTGGCGGGCAGCCATTCGCCGCTCGCCTCGTCATAGACATAGTCTTCGTCGTTGCTGCTCATCGGGGCGCTCTATCCATCTATTCCGGTTTGCGAAAGCGCAGCGTGAACTGGTCGGTCTTGCCGCGAATGGCGGGGTCGAAGACATTGGCGGTGCGCGGGTCTTCGGGGCGTTTGTAAAGGTCGCTCTCGGCCTCGAGCACAAAGCCGGCCTTGGTCAGCGCGGCGACGACTGCGGCCTTGTCGATGCGGTGCAGGCTGTCCGACAGCGTCGTGCCGCTGCCGTCCGCCGCGCTGTGATCGACCACCACCAGCGTACCGCCCGGTTTGAGCGCCGCGAAAAGTGCGGCACTGGCCTTGTCGCCGGTCCCCTCGGGGAAGGGCTTCAAATAGAGGTCGTGAAAATTCTGCACCGTCACGATCGCGTCGAGCGGCACCGGAAAAGCCGGAGCGGCGAAGGCGCCGCCAACCGCATCGACATTGGCATAGGCCGCGGCGACCGCGGTCTGGTCGTCGCCATATTGCTTGCGAAAGGCGATGAACTCGGCGGGCTGAAAGGCGTAGACATGTCCGGCGGTGCCGACGGCCCCCGACAGGATGCGGGTCAGATAGCCGCCGCCCATCACATAATCGCCGACGCTCTGACCCGGTTCGATGCCGGCGAAGGCGAGCAGTTCGGCGGGCTTGCGGGCGGCGTCGCGCTCGCGGTCGGCGGCCGGGCGTGCCGGATCGGCAAGCGCCGCCGCATAATCGGCGGCGGGCGCGTCGGCGGCGATGGCCGGAACGGCGGCTGCGGCAAGAGCCGCGGCGGTGGCGACAAGGGTAAAGGGACGGAACATGGCATCGACTCCCGTTGGTTTGTCGCACGGCTATAGCCGTTCGCCGCACGCCGCGCGCGCTTATTTGCACTGTCCGAATTTGATGATAGGTTTCGCACTGAAACCAAATAACGGGAGAGCGAGATGTACGATCTGGTGATTCGCGGCGGCACCGTCGTCGATGGCACGGGCGGTTCGTCCATGGTGGCCGATGTGGCGGTAGAGGGCGATCGCATCGTCGCGGTCGGCACCGACCTCGGCGCCGGGCGCGAGGAAATCGACGCGCGCGGCAAGATCGTCACCCCCGGCTTTGTCGACGTTCACACCCATTATGACGGGCAGGCGACGTGGGATCAGGAAATGGCGCCGTCGAGCTGGCACGGCGTCACCACCGTCGTCATGGGCAATTGCGGCGTCGGCTTCGCGCCCGCGCGGCCCGACCGCCACGACTGGCTGATCGGCCTGATGGAAGGCGTCGAGGATATTCCCGGCACCGCGCTCGCCGAAGGCATGAGCTGGGAGTGGGAAACCTTTCCCGAATATATGGATGCGCTCGAAAAACTGCCGCGCACCATCGATGTCGCGTGCCACGTCCCGCATGGCGCGGTTCGCGCCTATGTGCTGGGCGACCGCGAACAGCCGGGCGCGGTGCCGACGGCCGAGGACATCGCCGAAATGTCGCGCATCGTCGAAGAAGGGGTGCGCGCCGGCGCGCTCGGCTTTTCGACGAGCCGCACCGTCATCCACAAATCGGTCGACGGTGAAGTCGTCCCCGGCACGACCGCGACCGCCGAGGAACTGATCGAGATCGGCCGTGCGATGGGCCGCGTCGGTTATGGGGTGTTCGAAATGGCGAGCGACCTCAACCGCGAATGGAACGAGTTCGACTGGATGGGCAAGCTGAGCCGCGAGACCGGGCTGCCCGTTACCTTTGCGGCGCTCCAGTCGATCGCCAAGGAATTGCCGCTCGACGAACAGATCGAAACGATGCGCGCCGAGAATGCGAAGGGTGCCAATATCGTCGCGCAGATCGCGCTGCGCGGCAACGGGATCATCATGGCGTGGCGGGGCACCGTCCATCCCTTCCGCTTCCGCCCGTCGTGGCGCGCCATCGAAGGCCTGTCGTGGGAGGAGCAAAAGGCGAAGCTGCTCGACCCCGCGTTCAAGGCGCAGCTCCTTTCCGAAGACAATGACTTCAGCGAAGCGCCGCAGGACATCATGGGGCTGTTGATGGTCGTCGCCGGCGGCTGGACCATGCAGTTCGAGATGGACGAGGATTTCGACTATGAGCCCGGCGCCGATGCCAGCATCGCGGCGCGCGCCGCGGCGGCGGGCGTCGATCCGGCCGAATATGCCTATGATCTGCTGTGCCGCGACGATGCGACCGGTTTCGCCTATCTGCCGATCCTCAACTATGCCGACGGCAACCTCGACTTCCTCGAGGCGCTGCAGGACAGCGACGACACGGTGAACAGCCTGTCGGACGGCGGCGCGCATTGCGGCACGATCTGCGATGCCGCGTCGCCCACCTTCATGCTTCAGCATTGGGTGCGCGATCGCAAGCGCGGCGGGCGCGTGCCGCTGGAACGGGCGATCAAGCGCCAGTGCCGCGACACGGCGCTGCTCTATGGGCTCGAAGATCGCGGGCTGGTCGCACCGGGCTATCTCGCCGACCTCAATGTCATCGATATGGATGCGATCAAGCTCGGCAAGCCGTGGCTTGCCTTCGATCTGCCGGCGGGCGGCAAGCGCCTGCTGCAAAAGGCCGACGGCTATGTCGCGACGGTCAAGTCGGGCGTCGTCACCTTCAAGGGCGGCGAAGCGCAGGGCGCCTATCCGGGCGGCGTGATCCGCGGTCCGCAGCGCGTCGAGCTGGCGATGGCGGCGGAATGATGCGGGCGGTCCAGCTTCGCGCTCCCGCTTCGCTCGACAATCTGACGCTCACCGATCTCGCCGATCCCGGGCAACCGGGGCCGGGCGAGATCCGGGTGCGGCTGGCGGCGTCGTCGCTCAACTTCCACGACTATGCGGTGGTGGCGGGCATGATCCCCGCTGCCGACGGGCGCATCCCGATGTCCGACGGCGCCGGCGTGGTCGAGGCGGTGGGCGAGGGGGTGACGCAGTTCGCGGTGGGCGATCCGGTCGTCTCGATCTTCTTTCCCGACTGGATCGACGGCGCGCCGCCGACGAGTGCTTTCACGCGGGTACCGGGCGACGGCATCGACGGCTATGCCCGCGAAGTCGTCGTGACGCCCCACCATTGGTTCACGCGCGTCCCGGCGGGCTATTCGGCAGCGGAGGCCGCTACGCTGACCTGCGCCGGGCTGACCGCCTGGCGCGCGCTGTTCGTCGATGATGCGATCCGGCCGGGTTCGACCGTGCTGGTGCAGGGATCGGGCGGCGTGTCGATCTTTGCGCTGCAATTCGCCAAGGCGGCAGGCGCGCGGGTGATCGCGACCAGCTCGTCCGACGATAAGCTCGCACGGCTCAAGGATCTCGGGGCCGACGAGCTGATCAATTACAAGGCGGTTCCCGCCTGGGGCGCAAAGGCGATGGAACTGACCGGCGGGCGCGGCGTCGATTGCGTCGTCGAGATCGGGGGTGCCGGTACGCTCGACCAGTCGATGATCGCGACGCGCGTCGGTGGCCATGTCGCGCTGATCGGCGTGCTCGCGGGCTTTGCCGGGCCGGTGCAGACCGCGCTGCTGATGGCGAAGAATCTGCGCGTTCAGGGTTTGACCGTGGGGAGCCGCCAGCAGCAGCTCGACATGATCGCCGGGATCGAGGCAAATGCGATCCGGCCGGTGATCAGCGATCATTTCCCGCTCGAAGGCCTCGCCGATGCGTTCCGCCATCAGGCCGCGAACAAGCATTTCGGCAAGATCGTCGTCGACATCTGATACGAAAAGGACGGGCCTGTGGGGTTTGCCGAATATGATCGTTACGACGCGCTCGGCCTTGCCGACCTCGTCGCGAAGGGGGCGGTATCGCCGCTCGAGCTGGTCGATAGCGCGATCGAACGGATCGAGGCGCTCAACCCGCGCCTGAATGCGGTGATCTTCACCGATTTTGACGGCGCGCGGGCGCGCGCGAAGGCGCCACTGCCCGACGGACCGTTCCGGGGCGTTCCCTTCCTGCTCAAGGACATATTGGGCGATCTCGCCGGGTGGCCGACGCGCAACGGATCGCGCATCTCGCCGTCCGTTCCGATGCCCTTTACCGCGACGTTGGTGCAGCGTTTCCTGGCGGGCGGGCTGATCCCGATCGGCAAGACCAATGTGCCCGAATTCGGCGTCGTCGCGACGACCGAGAGCAAGCTGTACGGTCCCGCCTGCAACCCGTGGAACCCGGCGCATTCGACCGGCGGCTCGTCGGGCGGATCGGGCGCGGCGGTGGCGAGCGGCATGGTGCCCGTCGCGCATGCCAACGACGGCGGCGGATCGATCCGCATCCCGGCAAGCTGCAACGGGCTGGTCGGGCTGAAGCCGACGCGCGGGCGCAATCCCTTGGGACCGATGCTCGGCGACGTCATGGGCGGCCTCGCCGCCGAACATATCGTCAGCCGCAGCGTACGCGACACCGCGGCGATGCTCGACGTCACCGCAGGTGCCGAACCCGGCGATCCCTATGCGGCGCCGCCCGCTCCGCCAAGCTGGCGCCGGGCCGCCGAGGCGCCATGCCCCAAGCTGCGGATTGCATTCGCGCGCTCGGCGCCGGGTGGGCGGGCGCTCGATCCTCAGGCGGTCGCCGCGGTCGAACATGCGGCAAAATTGTGCGAGGGCCTGGGTCATCATGTCGAGGAGGCATCGCCCCCGGTGGACAATGATGCGATGGTCCCGGCCTTCATGGCAATCTGGTCGAGCGGCGCGGCGATGCAGATCGACGGCATCGCGATGATGACGGGGCAGACGCCCGGTCCCGACAATCTGGAGGGGCTGACGCGCGGCCTTTACGCGATGGGCAAGGCGATCAGCGCGCCGCAACTGTGGGGCGCGATCTTCCAGCTGCAACAGATGGCGCGCGCGGTCGCGGCGTGGCACGCCGACCATGACGTCTGGCTGACCCCGACGCTCGGCGCCCCGCCGCCGCGCAACGGCAGTTTTCCGCTCGACAGCGAAGATGTGGCGGCCGGCTTCGGCGCGATGACCGACTATGTCCCCTTCACCGCGATCCAGAACGCGACGGGGCAGCCCGCGATCAACGTCCCCCTGTGGTGGACGCCCGAGGGACTGTCGATGGGAACGCAGTTCGTCGGGCGCTTCGGCGAAGAGGCCCTGCTGCTCCAACTCGCGGCGCAGCTCGAAGAGGCACAGCCCTGGTTCGACCGGAGACCGGCGCTTTAGGTCCTTTCGTCAGGCGAGCGCGCGAACGGCGGCTTCGGCGTCGTCGGCGCCATTATAGGCGTGAAAGGACAGCCGGACGATCGTGCCGCGGAAGTCGGCGCTGATCGCGTTCGCGGAGAGCGCCGCGGCGACGCGCGGCTGGTCGGCGCCGGTGTCGATGCACAGCGTTCCGCCGATGTCGCCTTTGGGCCAGCGCCACTGCGGCGTTCGAGGTTCGAGCGCGGCGCGAAGGATCGTCTGGAGCGCGCGATTATGCGCGCGCACCCGCTCGACGCCGATCGCGGCGATGGCTTCGATGCCTGCGGTCGACAGGACGAACGGCGCAACATCGGGGGTGCCGCCCCACCAGCGGCGCGCATCGGGGGCATAGCGGAAGCTTTTGATATCCATCTCGAACGGATTGTCGTGGCTCCACCAGCCGCGCTCCATCGGATCGAGCGCGGTGCGGTCGTGCGGCGCGACCCATAGCCACGCCGCGCCCGGTCCGCCGCACAGCCATTTGACGCTGGTGCCGATCACCGCATCGACGCCCCATGCGGCCGGCGCGACGGGAACAACGCCAATCGATTGCGCGCAATCGGCGATGCAGCGTGCGCCCGCGGCGTGCGCCGCCGCGGCGACGGCGGCGATGTCGGTCAGCGCGCCGCTGTTCGAGCTGACGTGCATGGCAACGACCAGCGCGACATCGTCGTCCAGCGCCAATGCCCACTGCGCGGGATCGCGCACATCGGCGGCGGCGGGCAGATAACGCGTCGTCCACCCCGCGGCGGCGAGCCCGCTTGCGACATAGCCGATCGTCGGAAAGGCACTCGGCGCGAGCAGGATGGTGCGCCGCGTCGTCGCGGTGCCCAGCGCCGAGAGGTAGCGCGACAGGGCCGCGCTGACATTGGTGGCGGGGCACAGATCGCGTGCTTCGACGCCGATCAGCTCCGCCAGCGCGGCGCGCCAGGCGTCGATCGCCTCCAGCCAGTGCGGCCAGGCTTCGCCCGTCTCGCGCCACGGGGTCAGCATCCGGTCGCGCAGCAGCGCTTCGGCGCTGCGCGGCTGGCATCCGACGCTGTGGCTTTTCAGATAGACGGCGCGGGGCGGCAGGAAAAAGCGCCCGGCTACCGCGGCCGGCAGCAGCGCGCCGCTCACAGGCCACTGCCGTGTCCGGCCGGCGCATTGCCGCTGATACTGTCGCGCTTGACGCCATATTCGGCGCCCCAGCGGTCGGTCATTGCGGCGCGAATGTCCCACAGTTCGGGGAAGAAGCGATGCCGCGCGCCGGCATTGAGCAGTTCGACCGGACGCCCTTTGAGCGATTTCGATCCCATGCCGATCGACCGGTGGATCAGATAGATGTGATGGGCGCGAAAGATCTGGAACAGCTCGTCGAATTCGATCAGCGCCTCGGCGACCATATAGGCCTCGTCGTGGCGGTAGCCGGTGTCGTATACGTCGGCGACGCTGCGCCCGGCGGGATCGAGATAGGCCGATTTGTAGCGCGCCCACAGCGGCTGCGGCAGGGTGAGCAGGAGCTGGAAGCCGGGGCTTTCCTGCCCCGACCCGTTGCCGAGCTGAAGCCGGATCGCCTGATAGTCGAACGGACTCATCGTCTCGAGCAGCGCTAGCTGATCGGTCATCAGCCGCATGATCCGGTTGACCCGGTCGAAGAGGGACAGAACGCGCATCGTCTCGCCCGCCGCCATATGGCCGTCGATTTCGGCGAGGGTGAAGGCCATGAGCTTCATCCACAATTCCTCGACCTGATGGACGATCTGGAACTGCAATTCGTCGGGGGTGCAAAGCTCTGCGAGCGGCTTCTGGCAATCGAGCAGACGGTCGACCGCCAGATAGACGCCATAATCCTTCATGACCGGCGCTTCGATGCGCTGGTGAATATCCTGTTTGTCGAGGTGCATGGGAAATCCTTGCGATTGATGGAACCGAAAGGGCGCGCCGCTCGGGCGCGCCGACGGATCAATCGCGCGGAGCCACTCCAGCGGGCGGACGCCGCGGCGATCCCGCCTGGCCGAGCCAGAGAAGGGCGACCGCGGGGGTCATTGCGCGGCGAGATCCGCTGGCAGGGTGGGTTCGCCGAGAAGCCCGAGGAAGCGGCGCCACATCATGTCGCGGGACGGCGCACCGCGTTCGACATAGTCGCGCACCATCGCTTCGCCGAGCCCGTAGTTGATGACGTAGCTGCGATATTTTTCGGTGAAATCGGTCATCTGCTCGGCGCGCGGTCGCGAAACGAGCCCATATTTCTGCGTCAGCGCCACCGCCGTCGGCCGGTCGATCGCGCCGTCGAGATATTGCTGCGCAATCGTCAGCCGGGCGCCCGACAGGGCTTTGATCGCATCGAGAAGCTGCCAGTAGCGCTCGTCGGCAGGCGGTTCGATGCCCGCCAGCGGCATGATCGTGCCGCGCTCGACGGCGATGCGTTCGTCAGCCGGAAAAGCAAGGTCGGTGCCGTAATTGGCGCTTCCTTCGGCAAGAAAGCTTTGCGGGCTGTAAAGCGGGTAGACGCTATATTCGATCCAGTTGCGGTCGCGGACCAGCTTTGCTTCGATTTGCAGATTGAACAGATGGTGGCCCGGATAGCCTTCGTGGCAGCCGAGATCGAGCGCGCGCGACAGGCGGATCGACAGGTCGGTGTTGACCTGGATGATGCTGCGATAGCCGCCCATGTAGAAATTATAGCCGCTCCAGCTCTTTCCGGTGACGAACTGCAGGTCGAAATTCTCGCCCTCGGGCATCGCCACCTGCGCGGCGGTCCGCGCGCGGCACTGGGCGATCGCCGCGTCGAAGGTCGGCTTCAGCCGGGCGGCGGGAATGGTGAAGCGGTCGAAATAGGCTTCGACGCGATCGGCCAGTTCGCCGTCGCCGGGGACGAGCTGCGCGATGGCAGCCAGCGTGGCGTCATAGGCGGACAGCGGTTCGAGCGTCGGGCGCACGCCGAAAAGCCGTTCGGCCTCGTCGGCAAAGGCAAAGCGCTTGCCCTGCAACATTTCGCTGCGCGTCTCGGCCGCGAGCAGCATCGCCTTCAGCGCGCGCAAGCGCCGTTGGTCGGCGGCTGCGGTCAGGTGCGGCGCGACGTCGTCAAGCGATGCCGAGAGCTGGCGCGCAGCTTCGCCCAGCCTTGCAAGGCTCCGCGGATCTGTCACGGCCGCCGCCATCAGCGCCTTCGGTCCGTAATAGGCGTCGATATCGCTCTTGTTATGCGTGCCCAGTTCGAGAACGAGCCCGACATAATCATGCGCCACGCTGTCGAGCGTGTGGCGCGCGACCGCGGCCACGGCGGGATCGAGCGCGGCGTCCGCTCCGGCGGGCGCCGGCATCGGCGGCGGCAGCACCGTCTGCGGCAGGATGGTGACGGCCATTGCCGGTTCCGCCGGCGCCTGCTTGGTTGGTGCGTCCTTTGCCGCGCGTTCAGCCGCCTTGCGCTGCGCCACGACCCGCCGCATTTCGGGGTCGAGCGCATAGCATCCCGACAGGGTCATGCCCGCAAGGACCGCAAGGGCCAGAAGAGCGCCGCGGCGGGGCATCAACTGGCCGTCCCGGGCCGGGCTTCGGAGGTGTCGCTGACATCGCCGTCGCGGGCGATTTCCGCATCCGAACTCGTCTCGATCCCCGAATGGTCGGGATGGAGCGGGGCGAAGCGCAGCACGGCAAAACCGGTCAGCGCGGCGACGAGCGATCCCATCAGGATACCGATCTTGGCCTCCTCGATCAGCAGGGCGTTGCCGGGGAAGGCAAGGCCGCCGATGAACAGGCTCATCGTGAAGCCGATCCCGCACAGCACCGACACGCCATAGATTTGCAGCCAGGTCGCACCGCGCAGCTTGCCCGCGATCCCCAGCTTTACGGCCAGCCAGACGCTGCCGAAGATGCCGACCTGCTTGCCGAAGAACAGCCCGGCCGCGATGCCGAGCGGCAGCGGCGCGAAAATCTGATCGAGCCCCAGTCCGCGCACGTCGACACCGGCATTGGCGAAGCCGAACAGCGGCACGATCGCAAAGGCGACCCACGGGTGCAGACCATGTTCCAGGCGGTGGAGCGGCGAGGTTTCGCTGTCCGGCGCGCCCGGCGTGCGTTCGAAGGGGATCGCCATCGCCGCGAGGACGCCGGCGATCGTCGCATGGACGCCCGAGAGCAGCATCGCGTACCAGAGCAGCGCAAAGAGCAGCAGATAGACCGCGAGATGCTTCACCCCGGCGCGATTGGCCGCGAACATCACCCCGAGCAGCAGCGCCGCAGCGCCGAGCGCCAGCATGTTGATCTCCGCCGTATAGAAGAGCGCGATGATCGCGACCGCACCCATGTCATCGACGATCGCGACGGTCACCAGAAACAGCTTGAGCGACGTCGGCGCGCGCTTGCCGAGCAGCGCGAGCACGCCGATCGCAAAGGCGATGTCGGTCGCAGCGGGGATCGCCCAGCCTTGCGCAAGACCCGCCGTGCCCCCCGCGAGCAGTATGTAGATCACCGCGGGAACCGCCATGCCCGCTGCAGCGGCGATCATCGGCAGCCGCCGCCGATCCCAGCTCGCAAGGCGTCCGTCAACGAACTCACGCTTGATCTCGAGCCCGACGAGCAGGAAGAAAATCGCCATCAGGCCATCGTTCACCCACAGATGAACGGTCATCGGGCCCAGCTTGTCGGTCAGCGTCGGCCCCGTCACCGCATGGATTGCATGGTGATAATCGGCGCCCAGTGCCGAATTGGCGATAATCATTGCCAAAGCGGCCGCGAAAATCAGCAACATTCCGCCGGCGCTCTCGCTTTCAAGAAAATCGCGGAGAGCCGAGCGTGGCGACGAACTGCGGGTCACGAAATCACACCTCTTTTTGTCTTGGGGGCCATATGCCGGACGTCGTAGCGCGCTCGAACGGCTGCGTCACGCTTTACAAACCGATTCCGCCGATTAGGCATGGCCATATGTGACGCCAAGACGTCAGAGACAGGGGCAGAGCAGGGCAGGCGGGTGGAAGGGTCGACCGCATGGCTGGGCTGGCTGGTACAGGGTGCCGGTCATGAACTGATGCTGTTCGCATCGGTGGGCATCCTTTTGTTCGGGCTCGACGATCTCTTGTTCGATGCGCTCTGGTTCGGGGCTGGCCGGGCGCGGCGCGACGCTGTTCGCGGGCGCAATCCGGTTTCGGGAACGGTTGCGGTCTTCGTGCCGGCGTGGCGCGAGGCGGCGGTGTTGCCCGCGACCCTCACCCACATTCTGCGAAGCTGGGATGGCGAGGATGTCCGGCTCTATGTCGGCTGCTACCCCAATGATGCCGCGACGCTGATGGCGGTCGCCCCGCTGGTGGCGCGCGACCGGCGGGTGCGGCTGGTGATCGGGCCGGCGGCCGGACCAACGACAAAAGGCGATAATCTCAACCGGATGTGGCACGCGCTGGGCGAGGATGAGCGCGCCGAGGGGCGGCGTTTTGCCGCAGTCGTGCTCCACGATGCCGAAGATCGGGTGCATCCGGCCGAAATCGCGCTCTATCGCGTGCATCTCGCGCAGGATGCGATGGTGCAGATCCCCGTCGTGCCGCATTACGAACCCGGTCAACGCTGGATCGGCGGACATTATGCCGACGAGTTTGCGGAGGCGCATGGCAAGGAGTTGGCGCTGCGCTCGCGCCTTCGCCTGCCGCTGCCGTCGGCGGGCGTCGGAACCGCGTTGACGCGCAATGCGCTGTCGCTGCTGGCGATTGAGCGCGGGGGCGACCCGTTCCGCGCCGACAGTCTGGCGGAGGATTATGAGGTCGGGATGCTGCTTGATGCCTTCGGCCTGTCGGCGCGCTTCGTCGATGCGGTCGACGGCGACGGGACACGGATCGTCTCGCGCGGTGAATTTCCGGCACGGGTCGAGGCGGCGGCGCGGCAGAAGGCGCGGTGGGTCGTCGGCATCGCGCTCGCGGGATGGGATCATGTCGCCTGGCCGGCTGCGCGCCCCGACGATGGCCCACGCGGCGCATCGCGCGCCTGGGCCGCGCGCTGGATGCTCTGGCGCGACCGGCGCGCGCCGCTTGCGGCGATCGTCATTCTGGCGGCCTATATCGGGATGATCCTGGCGGGGCTGGCCATGGCGGGAGAGGCGCTGTTCGGCTGGTCCGCGGTCGACATCGGCGACACGCTGCGCTGGCTGCTCGCATTCAATGCCGTCGTGTTGCTGTGGCGGCTTTCGATGCGCTTTCTTTTCACCGCGCGCTGCTATGGGCTTCGCGCCGGTTTCGCGGCGGTGCCGCGCGCCTTTGTCGCCAATCTGATCGCGGTCCTTGCGGCGCGGCGCGCGATCGCATGCTATTGGACGATGCAGCGTTCGGGGCGGGTGGTCTGGGACAAGACCGATCACCCCGCCGTCGAGGCTCCGCGTCCCTTGCTCCTTTCCGAAGCATGGTTGCGGTGAATCGCACGGCCTATAGCGGTCCGGCGTCCGGCGGCGCCCCGGCGCTGCGGTTTCTGGCATTCTGCATCGGTGGTTGGATCGCCTTGCGCGCGCTGATGCTGTGGAGTGCCGCGACTCCCGCGCCGCCGATACCGGTCGCGCCGCCCTGGTTTCCGACGGTTCTGTCCGGCGCGCCTGACCAGGGTGCGATCGCGGCTGCGTCGGCGCCGGTCGTGCAGCGGATCGCCCATGGCGCTTTGCCGCGGCGACCGCGACATGCCGCAACCCCTGCAGTGCCCGACCTCGGCGCCGATTTGCCGCAGCTGAGCCTCGCCTTGATGGCCCGCCTCTTCCCCGCCGCCCCGCCGCGCGCCGCGGCCGCAGAACCACGAACGTGGAATCTTGCGACCGCGCCCGCGCGTGCAGCGCCTGGTCGCGGCGGCGCCTTCTGGATGCAGCGGCAATTATCGGGACTGTCGGCGTCGGCATGGGTCTATTTGCGGGACGGCGACGGGCGGTCGCTGGCGGGCGACGGGCAATTGGGCGGTTCGCAGGCGGGCTTCCGCGTCGCGCACGCGCTCGCCGGAGACGGAGCGCTGCGCGTCTATGGGCGGGCGACCGCGGCCTTGCGCCGTCCCGAACAGAGCGAACTGGCGCTCGGACTGGCATTTGCTCCGGCACCCGGCCTGCCCGTCGATGTCGCGGTCGAGCGCCGGATGGCGATCGGCCATGAGGGGCGCAGCGCCTTTGCCGCGATGGTCGTCGGCGGCGTGAGCGCGCTGCCGCTGCCGCATGACTTCCGGCTCGACGCCTATGGCGAGGCGGGGGTTGTCGGGCTGCGCCGGCGCGACGTCTTTGCCGACGGCGCGATGTCGATCGATCGCGAAATAGCGGCGGTGGGTCCGACCCGCGTCAGCGTGGGCGGGATGGCGGCAGGCGCCATACAGCCCGGTGTCGCACGCGTCGATGTCGGGCCACGGCTGACGCTCCGCTTGCCCGATGTCGGCCAGGGCAGCAGCATCGCGCTCGACTGGCGACAGCGCGTCGCTGGCGGTGCCCGCCCCGAAAGCGGCCTCGCGCTGACGCTGGCGAGCGACTTTTGACGACTGCCCGGCGCGCGGCGGCACGGCCAATTTCATGCGCCGGGACAGCGCGTTCGTGGGACGGCTTCTGCCCGCAACACAGGCGGCGCGCGGGATTCGCCTTTTGCGCGCTTATCCCGCTCGTCAGGTGGTTCCACCTGCGCTGAAAAGGCTCTAGGGTCGGCGGAATCGGTGCTGGTTTTGCGCCGCTGACGTGCATACGGGGCCCATGGATCTTTACCTTCCTGTCGCCAATCTGTCGGTCAACGCGCTGGTCATCGTGCTGTTGGGCGGCGGGGTCGGCTTTCTGTCGGGCATGTTCGGCGTCGGCGGCGGCTTTCTGACGACGCCGCTGCTGATCTTCTATGGGATTCCGCTGACGGTCGCCGCGGCGTCGGCCGCGACGCAGGTGACGGGGGCCAGCGTCTCGGGCGCGCTCGCCCATTTCGAGCGCGGCGGGGTCGATTTGCGCATGGGCGCGGTGCTGATCGCCGGGGGGTTGCTCGGATCGCTGATCGGCGCCGGATTGTTCGAACTGCTCACCGCATGGGGACAGATCGATACGACGATCAACATCCTTTACGTCGTGCTGCTGGGATCGGTCGGCGGGTTGATGGCGCGCGAAGCGTGGGGCGCGCTGCGCGCGCTGCAGGCCGGGCTTCCGGCGCCGGCGCGCAAGCGGCGCCACCATCCGATGGTCGCGAACCTGCCGATGCGTTGGCGCTTCTATCGCTCGGGCCTCTATATTTCGCCGCTTGCGCCGCTGATCCTCGGGGCGCTCGTCGGCATATTGACGATGCTGCTCGGCGTCGGCGGCGGTTTCATCATGGTCCCGGCGATGATCTTCCTGCTCGGCATGGGAGCGCAGGTGGTCGTCGGCACCTCGCTGTTCCAGATCCTGTTCGTCACCATCGCGACGACGATGGTCCATGCGATGACGACGGGCGCGGTCGATATTGTCCTTGCCGGCCTGCTGCTGCTCGGCAGCGTGACGGGCGCGCAGATCGGCGCGCGTTTCGCGCAAAAGGTCCGCCCTGAATATCTGCGCATGGCGCTGGCGATCATCGTGCTGCTCGTCGCACTGCGCATGGCGGTCGGCCTCTTCATCCGTCCCGACGAAATCTACACCGTCCAGTGACGCGGATCGGTGCCTCGATCGCAGCGCTGCTGCTGTTGCTGCTGCCCGCCGCGGCGCAGGCGGTCGACCCGCGTCTGGTGCCCGACGTGTCGAGCCGCTCGATCGAAATCCAGTACAGCTTCACCGGCGAGGAATTGCTGCTGTTCGGCGCGATCCTCTATCCCGGTCAGCGCCTGCCCGACGATCGCGCCGACATCGTCGTCGTTCTGAAGGGCCCGGTGCGGCCGGTGGTGCTGCGCGAAAAGCAGCGCATCGCTGGCATGTGGGTCAACGCCAGCAGCATCCGGCTGCGCACCTCGCCCGGCTTTTACGCGATCGGGTCGTCGCGCCCGGTCGACAAGCTGGTCGACGAACGCACCGCGGCGATCTTCGAGCTTGGCCTTAAAAATCTGTCGATGTCGCCGACCGGCTTTTCGGAGGCGAAGAAGCTCGAGCGGTTCGAGGCGGGGCTGGTCGATCTCTATCGCCGCATGGGGCTGTTCTACGAAAACCCTTCGGCGGTCGAGATTACCGAAGGCGTGTTGTATCGGGCGCGAATCCCCGTGCCGGCGCGCGTTCCCGTGGGCACTTACCGCGCCGAAACCTATCTGATCAGCAAGGGACGCGTGCTGGCCGTCGCCTCGCGCGACGTTCAGATCCGCAAGGCGGGCTTCGAACGTTTCGTCGCGCTCGCGGCGCAGCGGCACGGGTTCCTCTACGGCCTTGCCGCGGTCGCGCTGTCGCTGCTGCTCGGCTATGCCGCATCAGCGCTTTTCCGCCGCCGCTGATCTATCATAAGCGCTTTGTTTACCCTCGCCTGCGATAGTCGCCGCGGGACAAACATATGGCGGGGCTGAATATGGATATGCATGGGGGCGGTTTTGGTACCGGCGACGCGACGGCTGCGCAGCATGTCAGGCTGGCGGGCGGCGGAACGGCGGCGCCGATTGCGCCGGTGCAGGCGCACCACCGCGACGACCTTCTGATCGGTGAAGTGATCGACATTGCCGGGTCGGCCTCGCGCATCCTGCTCGATGCTTCGGCGTTGCAGGGCTTGTCGACATCGAACGACCCGTCGGTCGCGATGGCGGGCCAGGTGGGTGCGCAGGTCAAGGTGCGCGTCGGCAATGTCTGGCTGCTCGCCAGCGTGCGCGACCAGCAGCTTTACGAGCGCGGCGAGGGGCTGATCGTCGCGGCGATCGACTTCCTCGGCGAAGGCGAAGAAGAAAAGCTGACCGGCCGCATCCACAATTTCCGTCGCGGCGTGACGCGCTATCCGATTCCGGGCAGCCAAGTCTATGCTGCGACCAGCGCCGACCTCAAGCAGATCTACGCCGCCGACGAGCGGGCGCATGTCGAGATCGGGACCGTCTATCCGACGCGCGACATTCGCGGTTCGCTGTATGTCGACGCAATGCTCGGCAAGCACTTCGCGCTGCTCGGATCGACCGGTACGGGTAAATCGACGAGCGCCGCGCTGATCCTGCACAAGATCTGCGAACTGGCACCGCAAGGCCATATCGTGATGATCGACCCGCACGGCGAATATTCGGCGGCGTTCAAGGGCACCGGCGCGCTGTTCGACGTCGACAATCTCGCGATGCCCTATTGGCTGATGAATTTCGAGGAACATTGCGAGGTTTTCGTCACCAGCGAAGGGCGCGACCGCCAGGGCGATTGCGACGTGCTCGCCAAATGTCTGCTCCAGGCGCGGCTCAAGAACCGGCTGGCCGAGGGGATGACGAAGATCACGGTCGATTCGCCGATCCCCTATCTGTTGTCGGATCTGCTCAACATCCTGCAGAACGAGATGGGCAAGCTCGACAAGGCGACCTCGTCGGCGCCCTTCATGCGCATCAAGGGCAAGATCGAGGAAATGCGCGCCGACCCGCGCTATAATTTCATGTTCTCCGGTATGCTCGTCGCCGACACGATGGCAAACTTCCTTGGCAAGATCTTCCGCCTGCCGTCGGACGGCCGGCCGATCTCGATCATCGACGTGTCGGGGGTGCCGTCGGACATCACGGGCGTGGTCGTCGCGGTGCTGTCGCGCCTGACCTTCGACTATGCAATCTGGTCGCGCGGCGAGCCGCAGCGTCCGATCCTGCTCGTTTGCGAAGAAGCCCACCGCTACATCCCGTCGAAGGACAGCGGACAGGGGCAGGCGGTGCGCAAGATCCTCGAACGTATCGCCAAGGAAGGCCGTAAATACGGCGTGTCGCTGGGCCTCATCACGCAGCGCCCGTCCGACCTTGCCGAAGGCGTGCTGTCGCAGTGCGGCACGATCATCTCGATGCGCCTCAACAACGAACGCGACCAGCATTTCGTCAAGGCGGCGATGCCCGAAGGCGCGCGCGGTTTCATCGATTCGATCCCGGCGCTGCGCAACCGCGAATGCATCATCTGCGGTGAGGGCGTGTCGATCCCGATCCGCGTCCACCTCGACACGCTCGAGGAAGACAAGCGCCCCGCGTCGAGCGATCCGCTCTTCTCGCAGCTTTGGCGCGAAACCGGTGGCGAACCCGAAATATTGGAACGCGTCGTCAAGCGCTGGCGCAGCCAGGGCCGGTAACCAGCCTCGTCATTGCGAGCGCAGCGAAGCAATCTCCAGCCATCGGTCAGCGCGAGGCCGATAGCTGGAGATTGCCGCGTCGCCTTCGGCTCCTCGCAATGACGAGGTTCTGCTATTACGCCGGAGGCTCCCACAATTCGATCGGATTGCCTTCGGGGTCGTGGACGCGCGCGAAGCGGCCGACCGACGGATCATCCCATTCCTTTTTGGTAATCACCTCCTCGCCGGCGGCGCGGAACGGCGCGAGCACCGCGTCGAGATCGTCGACGCGCAGGTTGATCATGAACTGGCGGTCGGCGGGGAAATAGTCGGTGTCGGCCTTGAAAGGCGAAAAGACCAGCGGCCCGCCGGTTACCGTCCACACCCATTGATTGACCGGCGCGCTGTCGTCGGCGCTGCATCCGCCGCCGACGCCCAGCCGGTCGCGATACCAGTCGCTGAGCGCGGCGGGATCGCGCGCGCGGAAGAACAGGCCGCCGATGCCTTTGACATGCCCCATGGAAACGCCTCCTTCGCTTATTGAACGAAAGAAGCTAGCGCGTCGGGCCTAGCGAATCCATTCGCCGCTCTTCTGATATTCCTCGCGGATCTGGCCCGACTGGTTGAGCCGCGGGTCGCTATAGGCCGGCGGCGTGGGCGCCGCGGGCGTCGATGGAGGCGCCGCCGCAGTCTGCGCGGGCGCGCTCAGCGTGCCGGGCAACGGCGCGGGACCGCCCGCGGGCAAGGGATCGACCGCCGCGGCGGGCAACAGCGGCGCGCCCGGGATGGGCCCTTTCTTCAGCATCGCAAGCTGCTGCGCGACGGGAAGATAGGGGCCAGGCACCGGCTCGCGGCCCAGATAGGGCGCGCGGAACGCGTCGGGCATGCCCCAGCGGCCGCGCCAGCGGTGGAAGATATGGGCGCCGACGATGTTGGTCATCACCAGGCTCTTGCCCCAGCGCGGCCAGATCGCGGTGGTGTGATAATGGGTGGCGAGCCCGACGCCCGGAAAGACGGCGCCGTTCAGGGCCGCTGATGCGATGCGGCTCGCGCGCAGCCAGTTGTCGCGGCTCGGCGCGCGCGCCATCGCGCCGTCGCACGAAAAGGTGAACTGGCACACGCCGGCGCGTTCGGAACCCTGAAAGACGACGCCGCACACGGTGTTGGGAAAGCTCGGGTGGCGCACGCGATTGAGCACCGTCTGCGCCACGCCGCGCATCCCGTCATCGCTTTCGGAGGCCGCCTCGTAATAGAGGGCGGAGGTCAGGCAATAATGCGCGCGTTCGCGGTCGAGCGCGGTGACGCCGCGAAAGACATAGGATTTGGCCGCCGGGCCGACGAAGGCTTCGTCGCGAAGCTGCGCCGGATCGGCGGGCGGCAGCGCGGTCGCATCGGCATAGCCGACGCTGCTGGGATCGGGCAGCGTCGGGTCGATCTTGAGCGCGTCGGCATAGCTGTCCGAATTCATCACCGCCCAGCGCGTCGGGTCATAGGGTTTGAAGGTCAGCGGCACCGACACGCTGTAGGGGCCGAAGCCGCGCGGGCGGAACTGGCCGCTCGACAGCGCGAGCGCAACGCTGGCGACAAGCACGGCGGCGAGCAGGCCGATCCAGAAGTTTCGCCCCGGACTCGCTGCCGCAGCGGCCGCGCGCGGCGCACCGCGCCAGGCGGCGCGGGCGTCGGCATAGCCGGGAGCGTCGAGGTTGAGTTCGGGTTTCATGCGCGCGTCAAAATCCGGTGCCCCGCCCGATCGGCCGATTCGCCAAGGCGTGCTGCGATCCCTGCTTATGCCGTGAGGTGCGAATAAAAGATTGCACCGTCTCTGCGCTGTCCCGCAGCGGGACAGGAAGGGCAAGCGGCGGCGATCAGGGGTGAATATCGGCCTGATACCAGCCGTGCCGCTCCGTCACCGTCATCGGCAGGCCGAACAGGCGCGTCAGGCTGTCGCCGGTCAGCAGATCGGCCTTGGCGCCGTCGCGGTCGAGGCGGCCGCCGCGCAGCATCACGATGCGGTCGATCTCGGGTAATATCTCCTCGATATGATGGGTGATCAGCAACAGCGCGACCCCGCTGCGCGCGACGCCGCGCAGCATGTCGAGGAAATGATGCCGCGCCGCGGGGTCGAGCCCGGCGCAGGGTTCGTCGAGCAGCAGCGCGCGCGGGCGGTGCGCAAGCGCGCGAGCGATGAGGACGCGGCGGGCCTCGCCCGTTGACAGGCTCGCCATGCTGCGCCCGATCAGATGTTGCGCGCCGACATCGCCGAGCGCCGCCACCGAAACATCGACCATATCCTGCGTGTAGCTTTGATGCGCCCACAGCCCGCGCGAGGCAAAGAAGCCCGAGACGACGCAGTCGAGTACCTCCAGCGGCGGTTCGGCGTCGAAGTCGAGCTGCATCGTCGACGACACGATGCCGAGCAGCTTGCGCAGGTCGAAGACGTTCCAGCTGTCCTGCCCGAAGATGCGGACATCGGCACCCCAGGCAGGATAAAGCTGGCGCGCGATCAGCTTGACCAATGTCGATTTGCCCGAACCGTTGGCGCCAAGGATCGCGGCGCTCTCGCCCGCCGGGATGGTCAGCGCGGGCAGATCGAGAATGCACGCATCGTCCGCCATGACGCGGACGTTCGACAGCGCGAGCAGGGGAGAATCGTCGACCATGCCGGCGCGTTGAGCATGACCGCGCGCGCGAGGGAAGTGGAAAGGTGGGCGGGGAGGCCGCTTTGAGGGCGGGGAGCCCCCACAAACGTTATTTTCAGTTCGATCTCATGCAATTCCGTGTTTGGCGACCTTGATTAGCAGGTCGGCACCTTCTTTGCGGTTCGCTGTTTCCGGCATCCCCTTGTTTATGAGATCGCCAAGCTTCTCTGCGAGAGGGGTGCATTTCTGAAAGCGATACAGGTTCGCTTCACCGTGCGCAGGTTCAATATCGGTGGACCGCCAACCCGCTCTCTCCATGTCGCTTTTCAGGCACTGCCAATGGACTTCGTATGCCTCAAACACGACGAAGTTGCTTTGCTGCATTCTTTGGCCCGAAATATGTTCAAATAGTGGTCTAGCAAGCCAGGCAACCCCGACTGCCAGCACTAGCGCCAATGCTACGACCAGTTCGATCCAGTCGAGTAACAGTTCCATCACATCGAGACCTCTTGCTAATTGGCTACCTGTATGCCGATTAGGGCCTAAGGATTTCCTACGTCCGCAATCGGTCCTTACCTGCCATCCATGCCGATCCGGCCCGACGACCCTCACCGACCGGAAAGCCGCCCCCTCCAATCTCCGCTTGCCGACTCCCCGCAACGCGCCTATATGCACGCTCACTCCTAGACATGGGTAGCCAGATAGGACGTCGGGGCCGCGGGCCGCGGCGGCCGTAAGCGCATGGCTTTTCCGGTCGCGATATTTGGGAATGAAGCTTGGTCGATTTCGACGTCCTCAATGCGATCATCGCACCCGAAGCCGAGGCGATGGGCCTTGCGCTCGTGCGCGTCGCCTTTTTCGGCGGCGAGGAAGACCCGACGCTGCAGGTGATGGCCGAACGGCCCGATACGCGCCAGCTGACGATCGACGATTGCGCCGATCTGTCGCGCCGCATTTCGGACCGGCTCGACGCGCTGGAGGAAGCTGGCGAGGATCCGATCGAGGGCGCCTATCGCCTCGAAGTGTCGTCGCCCGGCATCGACCGCCCGCTGACGCGTCCCGCCGACTTTGCCGACTGGGCGGGGCATGAGGCGAAGGTCGCGCTGAAGGAAAAGCGTGACGGGCGCCTGCGCTTCAATGGCGAACTCGCCGGCATCGACGCCGGCATCGTCACGATTTTCGACAAGGAAGGGATCGAGCACAAGCTGCCGTTCGACGCGATCGACACGGCCAAGCTCGTCCTTACCGACAAATTGATTGCCGCAACCGTCCCGCTCTCGATCGAGGGTGCCGACGACATGGAAGAAGAAGGACAGGACTGATGGCCACTGCCATTTCCGCCAACAAGGCCGAACTGCTCGCGATCGCCAACAGCGTCGCCAGCGAGAAGATGATCGACAAGGGCATCGTCATCGAGGCCATCGAGGAAGCGATCCAGCGCGCGGCGCGCGCCCGCTACGGCGCCGAGAACGACATCCGCGCCAAGCTCGACGCGCAGACCGGCGACCTGCGCCTGTGGCGCGTCGTCGAGGTGGTCGAACAGGTCGATGATTATTTCAAGCAGGTCGACCTTGCCGCCGGCCAGAAGCTGCAGAAGGATGCGAAGGTCGGCGACTTCATCGTCGATCCGCTGCCCGCGGTCGACCTTGGTCGCATCGACGCCCAGTCGGCGAAGCAGGTGATCTTCCAGAAGGTCCGCGAAGCCGACCGCGAGCGCCAGTTCGAGGAATATAAGGACCGCGCGGGCGAGATCATCACCGGTGTCGTAAAGTCGGTCGAATTCGGCCACATCGTCGTCAATTTGGGCCGCGCCGAAGGCGTGATCCGCCGCGACCAGCAGATCCCGCGCGAACTGATGCGCGTCGGCGATCGCGTCCGCGCGCTGATCCTGTCGGTGCGCCGCGAAAATCGCGGGCCGCAGATTTTCCTCAGCCGCGCGCACCCCGACTTCATGAAGAAGCTGTTCGCGCAGGAAGTCCCAGAAATCTACGACGGCATCATCGAGATCAAGGCCGCGGCGCGCGATCCGGGCAGCCGCGCCAAGATCGGCGTCATCAGCTATGACGGCTCGATCGACCCCGTCGGCGCTTGCGTCGGCATGAAGGGCAGCCGCGTTCAGGCGGTCGTCCAGGAAATGCAGGGCGAAAAGATCGACATCATTCCCTGGTCGGAAGACACCGCGACCTTCGTCGTCAACGCGCTGCAGCCCGCGACGGTGCAGCGCGTCGTCATCGACGAAGATGACGGCCGTATCGAAGTCGTCGTTCCCGACGATCAGCTCAGCCTTGCCATCGGCCGCCGCGGCCAGAACGTCCGTCTCGCCAGCCAGCTGACCGGCAAGCAGATCGACATCATGACCGAGGCCGACGCGAGCGAAAAGCGCCAGCGCGAATTCGTCGAACGCTCGACGATGTTCCAGGAAGAACTCGACGTCGACGAAACGCTCGCGCAGTTGCTCGTCGCTGAAGGCTTCGGCGAACTCGAAGAAGTCGCTTATGTGCCGCTCGACGAACTGGCGAGCATCGAAGGCTTCGACGACGAGCTGGCCGAAGAGCTGCAGAGCCGTGCGACCGAAGCGCTCGAACGCCGCGAAGAAGCCGCGCGCCAGGAACGCCGTGGGCTTGGCGTCGAGGATGATCTGGCCGAACTGCCGCACCTGACCGAAGCGATGCTCGTCACGCTCGGCAAGGCCGGGATCAAGACGCTCGACGATCTGGCCGACCTCGCGACCGACGAACTGATCGCGAAGAAGCGCAGCGAGAATCGCCGCGGCCCGGCGCGCGAGCGTTCGGAACGCGCCGAGGACAAGGGCGGCGTGCTCGGCGAATATGGCCTGTCGGAAGAACAGGGCAACGAGATCATCATGGCGGCGCGTGCGCACTGGTTCGACGACGAACCGGCTGCCGAAGCCGAAGCCCAGACCGGGGAGGCCGCCGATGCGGACCCCGCGCAATGATCAGCTAGGCGACAGCAGCCGCGCGGGGCAGCGCGGACAGCACGCGCCCGAACGGCGCTGTGTGGTAACCGGCGACGTGGCGCCGGCCGGACGGCTCGTGCGCCTCGCGCTCGGGCCCGACGGCACGATCGCGCCCGACGTGCTCGGCAAGGCGCCGGGGCGCGGCGCGTGGATCGGCGTCGACCGCGACGCGCTGGAAGCGGCGCAGGCGAAGGGCAAGCTCAAGGGCGGGCTGGCGCGGGCGTTGCACGAAGGCGCGTTCACGATTCCCGATGACCTGGGCGCGCGGATCGAGGCGCAGCTCGCGCGCGCGACGCTCGACCGCTTGGGGCTCGAAGCGCGCGGCGGGATGCTGATCCTCGGCAGCGAACGGATCGAGGACGCGGCGCGCCGCGGACAGGTCCGCCTGCTCCTGCATGCGAACGATGCCGGCGAGGACGGGCGCAAGAAACTGGCGCAAGCGTGGCGCGTCGGCGAGGACGACGAAGGCTCGGGCCGTGAAGGCACGGTCTTGCCGGTGGACCGATACACCCTATCTATGGCATTGGGGCGTGAAAATGCGGTGCATCTGGGCGTGACCGACGCCCGTGCCGCTGACCGGGTGCTGGCGCATTTGAGCCGCTGGCAGTTTTTCACCGGATGGTTTAGGGACGCGGCCAACCGCGTTTCCGATCAGGATTCCCGCACGGCGGGGAATGGGATGGCGTCCAGGGAGTCCGACACGGACTCTCCGGTTTCGGACGCGTATTGAAGGAATAAGACGTTTCGATGAGTGACGAACAGGACAAGCCGACTCTGACCCGCAAGCCCCTGGGGCTGAAGCGTACGGTAGAGGCCGGACAGGTGCAGCAGCAATTCAGCCACGGCCGCCGCAATACGGTGGTGGTCGAGGTGAAGCGCCGCCGCGTGCTTGGCCGTCCCGGCGAAGCGGCGCCCGCGCCCGAGGCTGAAGCGGTCGAGGCCGCGCCTGCACCCGCGCCGAAGCCGGCTGCGCCCGCACCGGCACCCAAGCCTGCCGCGCCCAAGGCCGACAGCCTGATGTCGCGTCAGGAGCGCCAGACGCAGTTGCTGCGCGAAGCCGAAGAGGCGCGTCTCGCCGCGCTTGAAGAAGCGCGCCGCCGCGAAGAGGCCGAACGTGCCCGTGCTCTGGAAGAAGAGCGCGCGCGTGCCGCCGAAGCGCGCGAGGAAAAATCCAAGGCTTCCGAGGAAGCGCCCGCTCCGGCTGCTGCCGAGCCTGCCGCCGAAGCGCCGGCCGCGCCCGCTGCCGAAGCCAAGCCGGCCGAAGCCGCGCCGCGCGCCGCCACGACGAGCAGCGCTGCGCCCGCGCCGCGTCGCTTCACGCCGGTCGAGGCGCCGAAGCGTCCCGAACCGAAGCGCCCCGAACAGAAGAAGGAACATCGCGGCGATCACCGGCGCCAGTCGGGCAAGCTGACCGTCACGCGCGCGCTCAACGAGGACGAAGGCGCGCGTGCGCGCAGCCTCGCCGCGCTGAAGCGCGCTCGCGAAAAGGAAAAGCGTTCGCATCTGATGCCGAGCGGTCCGCGCGAAAAGCAGGTTCGCGAAGTCGTCGTTCCCGACACGATCACCGTGCAGGAACTGGCGAACCGCATGGCCGAAAAGGGCGCCGATCTCGTCAAGGCGCTGTTCAAGATGGGCATGATGGTTACCGTCAATCAGACGATCGACCAGGATACGGCTGAACTGCTCGTCACCGAATTCGGGCACGAGATCAAACGCGTCAGCGAAGCCGACGTCGATATCCGCAACGATCAGGACGTCGATGCGCCCGAACAGATGAAGCCCCGCGCGCCGGTGGTCACCATCATGGGCCACGTCGATCACGGCAAGACCAGCCTGCTCGACGCGCTGCGCGGCACCAGCGTCCAGTCGGGCGAAGCCGGCGGCATCACCCAGCATATCGGCGCCTATCAGGTGAGGACACCCGACGGGAGCCAAGTCACCTTCCTCGATACGCCGGGCCACGAAGCCTTCACCGAAATGCGCGCGCGTGGCGCCAATGTCACCGACATCGCGGTGCTCGTGGTGGCGGCCGATGACGGGCTGAAGCCGCAGACGATCGAATCGATCAACCATGCGAAGGCGGCCGGCGTGCCGATCATCGTGGCGATCAACAAGGTCGACAAGGAAGGCGCGAACCCGCAGCGCGTGCGCGAACGCCTGCTCGAGCATGAGATCATCGTCGAGGAAATGGGCGGCGAGGTCCAGAATGTCGAAGTGTCGGCGCTCAAGAAGACCGGCCTCGACAAGCTGCTCGACGCGATCGCGCTTCAAGCCGAGATCATGGAACTCAAGGCGAACCCCGACCGCGCCGCCGAAGGCACGGTGGTCGAGGCGAAGCTCGACAAGGGCCGCGGCCCCGTTGCGACGATCCTCGTCCGCCGCGGGACGCTGAAGGTCGGCGACATCTTCGTTTGCGGTGCCGAAAGCGGCCGCGTCCGCGCGCTCGTCAACGATCAGGGCCAGCAGATCAAGGAAGCCGGTCCGTCGATGCCGGCCGAAGTTCTCGGCCTCGGCGGGGTGCCGATGGCGGGCGATACGCTGACCGTCGTCGAGAATGAGGCGCGCGCGCGCGAGGTCGCCGCCTATCGTCAGGAACAGGCGCTCAAGAAGCGGACGGCGCAGGCGCCGGTCAGCCTGGAAGGCATGTTCTCGGCGCTCGCCGACAAGGCCAATGTCATCGAATATCCGGTGGTCATCAAGGCCGACGTGCAGGGCAGCGTCGAAGCGATCGTCAACGCGCTCAACAAGCTGTCGACCGACGAGATCCGCGTCCGCGTGCTCCATTCGGGCGCCGGCGCGATCACCGAAAGCGACGTGACGCTGGCGGCGGCGACGAATGCGCCGATCATCGGCTTCAACGTCCGCCCCAACGCCAAGGCGCGCGAGATCGCGAACCGCGAAAAAGTGCGCTTCATGTACTATGACGTCATCTATCACCTGACCGAGGAAGTCGCGAAGGAGATGGCGGGCGAGCTGGGTCCGGAACGCGTCGAAACCGTCGTCGGCCGCGCCGAGGTCAAGGAAGTCTTCCCGGCCGGCAAGCGCGACAAGGCCGCGGGTCTGCTGGTGCTCGAAGGCATCATCCGCAAGGGGCTCCACGCGCGTCTCACCCGCGAGGACGTCATCGTCTCGGCAACGACCATCGCGTCGCTCCGCCGTTTCAAGGACGATGTCGCCGAAGTGCGCGCAGGCCTGGAATGCGGCGTCGTGCTGGCGGATACCAACGACATCAAGCCGGGCGATCACCTCGAAGTCTTCGAGGTCGAGGAACGCGCGCGGACGTTGTGATCCCTTTGCGCCCCCGCGAAGGCGGGGGCCCAGAGCGGCGTGGAGCGACGATGGATGGGCACAAGGCCGGGCTATGTCTACATCATGGCCAGTGGGCGCAATGGTACCATCTATATCGGCGTCACGAGCAACCTCGCGAAGCGCGCGTGGGAGCATCGGAGCGGCGTCTTACCGGGCTTCACGCATGACTATGGTTGCAAGCTGCTCGTCTGGCACCTCGCCTTTGATGACATTCAGGATGCGCGTGCTTACGAACTGCGTATGAAGAAATGGAATCGCGCCTGGAAATTGCGCGCGATCGAAGAGATGAACTCGCTGTGGAACGATTTATATCCGACGTTGAATTCCTGACGCTCTGGACCCCCGCCTTCGCGGGGGAACATGGAGAGTGCGATGCGGCATAACGAAAAACCCGAAGGCCCCTCGGTCCGCGTCCTGCGCGTGGGCGAACAGGTGCGCCATGTGCTGAGCGAGATACTTCAGCGCGGCGACGTGCATGACGATGTCCTCGCGACGCATCCGGTGAGCGTGACCGAAGTGCGCATGTCGCCCGACCTGCGCCATGCCACGGTATTCGTGAAGCCGCTGCTCGGCCGCGACGAGGAGGCGGTGCTGAAGGCGTTGCGCACCAACACCGCCTATCTCCAGCGCGAAGTCGCGCACCGCATCCGCATGAAATATGCGGCGAAGCTCAAATTCCTCGCCGACGAAAGCTTCGACGAGGCGAGCCATATCGACCAACTGCTGCGCGATCCCAAAGTGGCGCGCGACTTGGGCAGCGGTGAGGGCGAAATTCAAGACTGAGCCCAGATGACGGGTTGGTGGGAGCGGATGGGCGCTACTTTCCCTTCGGTGTCTTGATCCCTGCCGCCGCTTCCAGCTCGACCAGCGCTTCTTCCAGATAGTCGATCATCCGCTGCGCGTGCGGCACGCTGCGGCGGCACGCGGTGATGCCGAAGTCGATATTCCTGAAATTCGACACCTGGGTGATGTTCATCGCCATGCCGTCGACGGGGATGCTCGCGGGATACATGCCGTCGAGCCGCGCGCCGTTCCAGTACATCTGCTCGCGCGGGCCGGGGACGTTGGAGATGGTCGCCGAATAGGCGGGGAATTTGTCGGCGGTGCGCGTCAGCGCGGTCAGCATCTGCGGGAAATTGGTGATTGCGGTATAGAGCTGGATCTGCTGCGCGGTCATCGCGCGCAACTGCGCCTTGGCGGCGTTCATCGACGCCTGGATCGCCGCCATGCGTTCGGCCGGGTCGTCGATATGGGTCGCGAGATTGGCCGTCACCGAGGCAACCGAATTGCCCGAATCGATATCGTCCTTGGGCCGGATCGACACCGGCGCCATGGCTTTCAAAGGCTTGTCGGGCAGCTCGTTGAGCGATTGCAGATATTTGCGCATCGCGCCCGCGCACATGCCGAGCACCGCGTCGTTGATCGTCCCGTCATAGGCCTTGCCGACCGCGCGGACGCGTTCGAGCGACCAGCTTTGCGCGACGAAGCGGCGGGCGCCGGTGATGTTGCGGTTAAAGCTGGTGCGCGGCACGCCGGCAAAGGGGGTGACCAGCCCATCGCCGCCGATGCCGAACATCGCCGCGACATATTGGTTGAGCGCCTTGGTCACGCCGACGCTGTTGCCCCATTGCTCCTTCAGAAACTCGCCGATCGCGGCGATGTCGGTCAGGCTGGGGCGCGGCGGCTTTTTGGGCGACGGGAATTTGCGCTTATAGGCTTCATAGGCCTCGACCGACAGCGGCGAGCAGGTCCGCCGTTCCTTGGGGTCGGGCGAGAACATCGAATTATAGAAATGGATGCTCGCCGCGCCGTCCATCAGCGCATGATGCACCTTCTTGAAGGTTGCGATCTGCCGATTGGGGAGCCCTGAGATCAGCGTGATTTCCCACAGGGGGCGGGTGCGGTCGAGCAGGCTGGAATGGAGGCGCGAGGCGAGTTCGAACATCTCGCGATAGCGTCCCGGCTTGGGCAGCGCGGCCGAGCGCACATGATAGTGCATGTCGATGTCGCGGTCGGGTTCGAGCCGGATCGGGCCGTACTGGCCGAGCGGGGTGAGCTTCAACACTTCGCTGAACGGCCGCCGCAGCCCCTCGGACTGGCGCAACAGTGCTAGCTGTTCGTTCAGCCAGTCGGTTTCGTCGACATCGTCGGGCAGCGTGTAGAGGTTGATGCCGCCGATATGCATCGGCATCTCGCGACTTTCCCCCCACAGGAACATCGCATCGGTCACCGGCATCAATCGCATTGCAGCTCTCCCCACTGTTAATGCTGCATCTTTTGTGCGCAGCATGACAGCGGGGGCGGGCGAGTCAAGCTGCGGTGTCGGCGGCTGCCGGCGCGCGGCGTGCCTCAGACGTGGGGCAGCACGATCCTGCGGGTGATGTCGGGGTCGCGGTCGCGGTGGACCGCGATGCCGGTGAGCAGACTTTCGGCGATCATCCGCGCCCGCGCACCCATCAGCGCGACCGCCCCTTCGCTCGGCGCCACATCGCGCAGCGTGGCGTAAAAGAGGCCGAGCCAGTGCTGGAAATGGCTTTCGCCGATGGTCGGGATCGCAAGATGCTTGGCCATCGGATTGCCGGTGAAATTTCCGGCGCCGAGCAGGATCGACTGCCAGAAGCGGTTCATCTGTGCGAGATGCGCGGGCCAGTCGTGGATATGTTCGCCGAAGATCGGGCCAAGCAGGGCGTCGCGCCGGATCGCGGCGTAGAAGCGATCGACGAGCGTCGCGATAAAGGCTTCGTCGACTCCCATCGCGATGGCGGCGGCGCGCCGGTCCTCGCGCGCGGCGATCGCATGGGGGTGGGCGGGGACGGTCTTCTTCATCGCCTTCACTCGATAAACGGCATTTCATTTACCGCTTTATCGGCCTTGCCGGTAAAAGCAATATTTCATATACCTATTTTATGCGATTGAGCCTTCACAGCGACTATGCGCTGCGCATCCTGATGGCGCTGGCGGCGACCGGTCGGCAGATGTCGGTCGACGAAATCGCTGGCCATTATGGCGTGTCGCACAATCATCTCGCCAAGGTGGCGCAGCGGTTGCAGGCGCTCGGCTATGTTGCGGCGCAGCGCGGACGCGGCGGCGGGCTGACGCTCGCCAAGGCGCCCGAGACGGTGATCGTCGGCGCGGTCGTCCGCGAACTCGAAAGGCTGGACGGCTTGGTCGAGTGTATGAACCCCGCGTCGTCGACCTGCCTGGTGCGCGGCGGCTGCGGATTGCAGGGCGCGCTCGCCGGGGCTCTGGCAGCCTTCACCGCGCATCTCGACGGCTACACGCTCGCCGATCTGCTGCCGCAGCCGGCGCGCTTTCGCGCGCTGCTCGGCGCCGCCTGATTGGGCTTGCGCGGCGCCGCCGAGGCGGTATCGCTCATGCCATGGCTAAGCTCTATTTCTATTATGCCAGCATGAATGCGGGCAAGTCGACGACGCTGCTGCAGGCGGATTTCAACTATCGCGAGCGCGGGATGGAGACGATGCTGTGGACCGCCGCGCTCGACGACCGCTACGGCGCGGGGCAGATCACCAGCCGCATCGGCC